>C687J35021_10000345_pt1 | contig 36535 bp, 57 predicted proteins | sample RifCSPhighO2_12_FD_35021 | JGI IMG/M metagenome (IMG submission 35021) | reverse complement strand
CTTGAGCCGCCTTCTCTTGAATTCCTGAATTGACCAAGAAAACAACTACGGCGGGGGGGGCGGGGGGCGGCAAGCCCCCTTTTTCCTTGGGCTTCTTAGTGTCTTTCCCCAGGGCGCCGTAGTTGTCTTTCTTATCTTCCTTTAAAGACTTTACTATACAACCCTCGTTTTCAGGGTACGATACCCTCGTTTTCAGGGTACGTAAACATTTTTTTAATTCCTGTCGCATGTCACGGTACTCCTGCATTTTTTCAGGATTCATTTCCAAGTAAATTTTTCTGCTCCATTTCATCCCATTTTTTTTTGTATTAACATCAATATATCCTTTATCTTTTAAAGATTTAAGACAACTTTCGATTGTTTTTTCTGATGTTCCACAGCTTTCGGATAGATATTTGTTTGATGCATAACAATATCCACATTGCTTGCTGAGAGATGAAATAGCGGCAGCTAAAACTTTTTCTGAAGCTGTGAGCATTGGATCGCGTAAAAGACGGGATGGAATGACGCAAAACCTGCCCCCTTCGTGATTTTCTTCTCTGTCAACATTGTTTTTGCTATTTTTTTCGCTATCTGCTATTGATTTTAACTGACTGACCATGGTAAGTTAGACTCCTCATTGTTTATGAATTGGAGAGTTGTTAGATCCTCTCCTTTTTTATTTAGTTAGATTCTGCCTCCGCACTTGCGGGGGCCTTTTTTTTGGCTTAATTTTCTTCTATAATCCTATTCCCTATCGCAGCAATGGCAACAATTCTCCTTCACATAGGCCAAATTCTCTTGTACTAAATGAGCTCTTATCTCTCAGTGTTCCTTCAACGCAAGCTGTCTGAGCATAATAAGGGCTTAATTCATCCTTGAGGAACGCCCCATCATCCATTAGATTTTCGGCCAAATACTCAAGTGCCCCCTCAAATCTATTTCTAAATTCATTAAATTTAGATACATAAAGATTAAGAGCCATCATCAAGGCCTTTTCTTTTGTCTCAACTTTTCCTATTATGCCAAATGTATCCTCTTCAACTCGTGATGGAATGATCATATAGTACATTCCTTGATATTCAAAAACCTTAAAATTTTCCATGTTTTTTCTCCTTTTTTCTAAAAAATTTATTTGCTTCTAAAAAAGTGAATCCCCATGAAACTTGTATTGACTAGAATTAGCTCTTTGCGCTAACGTATAGGAATATAACAATACGGAGTTTCTTCTGGGTATTCCTTCGGGCGTTCTTGGGAGAACTCTTTTTTCTTCCCACTCTACACCCTTAGACATTTCTTTAAAAGATTAATCATTTCACATCACAATAACCTTTACGTATATCCCAAAGCCTGATATCTTTAGCAACGAAAGATTCCCAAATCTTTCGAATGTCAACTATGCCCGCTACATCCATTGCGGGCCCTTTTTACATTACCTCAGAGAGCCCGCTAGCTAGGCGGCCATTTTTCTAATTCGCCCAACGAGCCTTCAGTGCGGGCTCACGCTTAGGAGGAGCCACAAACTCTTTTATCGCTGGACTTTTCTTCACCACCTTAACCCCTGGATTAGCCTCTACGTATGCATCTACGGCATCTCTTATGCTTGCGAGCATGTCCATTTGTGTTAGCCTATCATCAAAGGCAAATATGGGGAATTTGCAGGGGAGTTTGGTTGTTTTGTGCACTCCCCTTCCAGATGGGTACATGTACACAAGCTTATCTGGCCTCCTTCCTACAAAATAACCCCTTAAGGTAACCCCAAGATCGACTAATTGAACTGCACATGTTCCTGCCCAAGTGTAACCTTTCATCGGTTTTGGGAAAAACTCTAATACTTTTACTTTCATTTTGCTTCCTTTATGTTGTTTAGTTTACGTGATTTACACATGAGATCCCACCCTGAAACCTCGCCATTGCTGAGGTGCTCCACTGAGTAAGCGACATGGAATGGAATAGCTGTTCTCATGTTCTTGTAAGCACTAAGCGTGCTCTCTGTGATTTCTAGCTTGTTAGCTAGTATTTTTTGGCTAAAGCCATTTTTTTTCATGACATAGAAAAAATCGTCAAAATCCATAATGATGTCTCCTAGGAAAAGAGTATCATTTTTCGGGATTTTTGACAATGTGAAAATAATCGATTGCGATAAATGCGCCAATATGATAAGATGATAGCGTAAACAAAAAGAAAAAAGCCCCCGAGGGGGCAACACAAAAGAAAGTTGAGAATATGAAACACAAAAATTTTTTACAAGATGAGAAATCAATGACATTTTTACCGTCAGACTACGAGTCCCCTGCGGCATCTAGCAACTACATGAAAATCCAGGATGGAGAGAATAAAATCCGCATTCTAAGCTATCCCGTGTTAGGTTGGGAAGATTGGGAAGAGAAGAAGCCTATTCGCTTCCGACTCAATGAAAAGCCAGCAAAGTCAATTGACCCCAAAAAGCCGATGAAGCACTTCTGGTCTTTTGTGGTCTGGGACTACGCTACATCAAAGATCTGCATATTACACTTAACACAAGCCAGCATTCGTAACTCGATTGAAGCACTAATCAAGGATAAAGACTGGGGAGATCCCTTCTTTTTTGACATTAAAATTCACCGTGAAGGCGAGGGGATGGAGACGAAGTACCGTGTCAACCCGCTTCCACACAAGCAAATTGCTCATGAAGTGAAAGAGGCTTTCTACGCCACACCAGTAACGCTCGATGCTCTTTTCACCGGGGAAGATCCGTTCGATCGTAACTCTACTGATAAAACGCAAGGCGTTTTCACTGAAGACGATCTAAAGATCGCTGATAAGAAAACCCTTTCTAAAGAGCAGGTGAGCGAAATCATCAATGCAATCGGCGACGATGCAGCGTTGAAAGACGACGTCAAGGTTATGCTCAAGCGTGCCGTTGGCACTGACGATATTTACAAAGTGCCTGTGGTTCTCTTCGATAAGATCATCGAGATGATCGAGAAGAAGAAACACAACAGCATACCATTTTGATCATCTTGGCGGGGAGATCCTTTGAAAATTCCTCCCCGCCTCTTTTTTCATATACCCTTGGGGTCGGCTTTCTCTCCAGTTTGTCCGACCCTCTTTTAACAATTTGAGGTAAAATGGAACAGAATACGCCAGAATGGCAAGAATTTAGAAAAAAAAGAATCGGGGCCTCAGATGTGCCTATCATCATGGGCGTTAGCCCCTGGAGTGATCCACTAACGCTATGGCGTCAAAAGATGGACATTGTTGACACAACATTTGAAACAGCAGCCATGACCCATGGACGCGATAACGAAGGAATTGCAAGAGATAAGTTTAACGCTATGATGGGCTTCAACTTTCAACCTGAAGTCGTCACCCATCCAACTAAGCCGTACATGATCGCAAGTTTGGATGGAAGGGATGGGGATAGGATCATCGAAATCAAATGCCCGAAAAGCATACAGAGTTTCGTTCAGATGAAAGATCATGTGCCAGAGCACTACATGTACCAGGTGCAAGCTCAACTAGCTGTGACGGGCCTAAAACAAGCCTTCTTCGTTGCTTATTTTGATGATGAGATTATCTTTAAGACTGTGGAGCGCGATGAGGAGATGATCGAGGAGATTTACAAAGCTGTAGACGAATTTTATAGGCGTATGGTAGATTTTGATCCACCTCCATCTAAAGTGTTTCAAATTGAAGATGGTCGTTGGAAGACTTTAGCTGTGATGTACAAGACACTTTCAGCTGAGAAAAAAGAAGCTGAGAGGATGTTAGATGAGATCAAGGAGGAGATGATTGAGCTTTCGACACATGATTCTCAGGAATCAAATGATGTGAGGCTCACTAGGTATGTTGCGAGGGGTAGCGTTCAGTATGCTAAGATCCCTGAATTGAAAGGGATTGATTTAGATCAATACAGAGGAGAACCAAAAGAAATATGGAAAATAACGATTCAATAATTTTAGAGCTTGAGCACCTTGAAGAGCTCAAGAAGGAAATCGCTTACCTTGGTGAGCTGATTGGTGACTTGGAAAAGTTTGTAGCTGCGATAGGAGAAAGTAAAAAAGATGAATCTTAAGAAAGAAGAGCCTAAGCCTAAGAAGAAAAGACAGGTATATAGGAGGATTAGAAAGCTAGTATGTCGAGCAAAGTAGTTCAGTTTGATTTTTTTAAGGCTCCAGAAATCTCTACAATGGAAGTGGAGTTTGCCGAAGTCAAGGAGAGCGTCAATAGGGTGAGGAAGGGTCTTTTTGCGAGGCACAATAAATTGTCAGGGGAGATGGAACAGATGCGGCATGAGTTTGAGGAGTTAAAAAGGGATATTTGCAGGGGTGCTAGGTGAGAGACAAAGAAACCAATGGCCAGATCGCGGAAAGGGGGCGGCAAGTAGTGAAACTAGCTGCTGACCATCTGTACGATTTATTTTATCTACTATACTTGGACATAAAAGCTCCCGATTCGTCAGAAGATGAGGTAAGCACGGCGATCAAGAATCTGGCAGCACTGGAGTATTTCTGTTCAACTATCTCTTCAACGATGAGGCAGGTGGAGTTTAGCATACAGAAAGCCTATTTCGACAAAGATCAGATATCAAACATTTTCTTGGCCACTGCTACACGAAGGAAAAAGGATGACAAAGATGCTTGATAGAACAACATCATTTATCACGACATACAGCCACTTTGACCGAGACACGCTTCGCTTCAGGGCTAACGGATGGAAGATCGTGTCTGTGGATGAACGGGTGAACAAGCTCTGGGTTACGGCTGTCTATGTCGGGGCTGAGGCGAAGAAACGGGCGTTTCGGCAGCTGATGGCTGATGAGAAAAGAGTGAGATGGTGGGATCATGGGATGTAATTTTTTTATCCGACCAAAACCTTGCGCCCATTGCAAACGATGCGGTGAAGAGAAGCACATCGGGAAGTCTTCGTGTGGCTGGCAATTCCACTTTAAAGGCTATGCTGAAGAGAATATTGTGAGCTATGCTGATTGGCTGAAGGTCTTTGAAGATGAGAACAGGGAGATCGTAGACGAGTATGGCGATGTCGTCTCCTTGCACGATTTTAAGGCGACCGTTGCATCTACAAAGCACGGGATGAGCCTCTGCAACATCATATTGAATGAGCCCGAGAAGGATAACGAAAGGGAGTATTTAGATCGGAGAAGCGCAAAATATAGAGATGCTTCAGTAGATAGAGAGATCGAGGAAAAAACATGGAAAGACCCTGAGGGGTACACTTTCACAGATTGGGAGTTTAGGTAACAAAATGATCAAGTTTCTAAAAAAACTATTCTCAATGAATTGGGAGTATAAACCGTCTCTCGACTGGAGAGACAAAAACATAGACCATAGGAGGTTTTGATGAAAACTCTATTGATGATCGCACTAGCGTGCGCATGTTGCTGTGTGACGATGTCGCCTGATGGCAGCGGAAAGTATACCGTCTGCCCTAGTGGCTGCGTTGCACTGTAACCCGTTGACACAATAAACGCCCATCGCTATAGTGAGAGGCGTTTTACATATCACGATCAGGGGGACGGTGCTAAAAGCCGTCCCCATTTTTAAGGAGACAAAATGGGAATATCAATTGGTGAAATTGCAGCGTTTAAGATGGAGCAAGTAGGAATTGCGAAAACCATTCTTAAAAGCTGTCTGAAGTCATATGATTATGAAACGATCTTGGATGAAAATAATCCAAATTCGGAAGAAATTGCCGAACAAGTATGCCCTATTTGTCATGATTTCATGCGTGAGAGCCTGATACATCTATTGGCATGTTCTCGTGAGGCCCTTCATACTCTTGAAAAGCAGTATGGAGACGAGGATGACGAAGATGAGGACGAATAATGGATCATAATTGTCTTGGAAAGCTACTCATTGACAAGCTCGAGGCTGTTGGACGTGCCAAACGGGCATGCGAGGACTCGATAGAAGACCGCACCATCCACGACTTGATCAGCAAGCACAATCCAATCTGGGACATGGTACCCGATTCTGTTCATGAGATCGCTGATCTCCGTGGAGTGATGTATCAGATGTACAGCACAATTGCTGAAGTTTATGATCTATTATCAACAGATGAGGAGTAAAATGAAAAAGTTTCTACTTGCAATATTGATTATGACCACTGCAACCGTATCAGCTTCCGATTGTGTGAAGAAAAGGAAAATATCTCGCCAAAAGCTTGTCCACCAATTTTCTGAATCTTACCACAATGCTATTGCAAATATGTGTGAATGCGAAGATGGGTCTGCCGGTTATTACATGAATTTTGGAATGGCTATTGGCTATCTCGACGCATTGAACTTTTGCATTTATGTCGATTGATTTTTCGCTGTACTAGTACTCAGCGACGTATACGCACTGGAGCCGAATAATAAGTGCCGTCAGAGTGCATCGCTCTCGTTATGCGTCGATGTGGGCTCTCCACAGCCCCTTAGCTAGAAATGTGGAGAATTTTTATTTTATAAATACATAAAAAATAAAATCGATGAAATCTGTTTGTTGTGGTTTTGAAGTTCATGATGATTGGAATGTTTGGAGATGCGGGAGTTGTAAAAAACCTCTTGTGTATAATACTTTCCGTGGAGATGGTTCTTTAGAGTCACAAATAAATGAAAAAATCAAATCAGAGAATTTTTCTTTTCCCTTTGCAAATATTCACCCTGACGATATCGTAGAGGCATGAAGCCTAGGATTTGGTTAGTTTATCGAAAGAAGCGTTTGAACATGGACGGCACTTACACTAATATAAGGGCCGATATTAAGCCAGGCGTCTACTGGACATATTTCACTGATCAAGGAGGTTACATGACTCAAAACAAGTACGACGGAGCGTCTTGGAGCCACAGGGACGAGGATGTCATGTTCTACCGTAAATTTCTACACAACTGCGATTTCTACGCCGTATAGGTCCTCTACTTGCTTTCTACACATCTTTCCTTGCGGCAAGTCCATGCCTTTCACTTCTGTCAATACGACTGTTCCGTTAGCCCAGAATTCCATAAAATCAACACGGTGGCGGGAATTACCTGGCAAATCGAATGGGACTTGTCTGATGTAGAAAAGGATCTCGCCAGCCTTCTTGAGCATGTCCAATTTAGCTGCGTAGGCAGCTTCCTTTTTGCTCGCGTACCTGATCCCATTATAGTCTGTCGGCTTGGCTCTGAATTTGTGCTTTAGCATAGTAGACCTAAAAATGCCCCCCTCAATACGGCATATGGCCGCATTCAAAGGATTTTGAGGGGGACAAAATGCCCCACAGGGGCAACAACAACAAACTGGAAACAATCTCACTCTAGCTTTTCATGGGGTTTTTCGCAAGATGAAAACGATGAGTGCTTAAATGACTAGATTTTTTAGTGCAAACAACCTCAACACATACTTACCAGATGATTTAAGTGGGGCGCCAAATCATTTGATATTCTCCTTCCCGAGAGACAAAGGCGCTGCGCGAAATAGTCATGCATATCCATACTTTTCTAGATACGAACAATCTTATTCCATTTATACCAAATAACTTAACGACAAGCGGGGGGTTCGCAAGATGAAAATATTTTGTAAGATTGACTTGCATTAAAACAGAAAACCTCATATATTTTGATCTGTCAGAATCTTTAACATACGAGGTTTTCATGCATTCTAAAGATAAATCATTTAAAGAAAAAAATCAAGATGTCAATAAATTCCCAAAAGCTATAGCTCATGGGAAAATAGCAATTGGCAATATTGAGATTGATTGTGCCGTTTTGGAAAATGGTACTCAAGTCATAATTCAAAAATCAATTTTAAAATTAATGGGAAGATCTCATCCTGGAGGCAGACCATCTAAAGAAATTCAATCTCTTAGAGAGGCCGGCGTTCAAATCCCTATTTTTGTGGCTGCAAACAACCTTATCCCATTCATACCAAGAACTTTATGTTCGCAGGGCACTCCAATTATATTTAAAAGTTTAGGAGGAGGTCCGGCACATGGATATGACGCAAAAATTATCCCAGACATTTGTGATACTTACATAAATGCAAGAAGACAGGGGAACATTTTAACAAAAGACCAAATTCCAATAGCTGCCACTCTAGAAATAGTAAATCAAGGATTATCTCGACTAGGTATAACAGCTTTGATAAATGAAGCTTGTGGAATCGTTTCTAATGAAAAAGATTATCTTCAAAAAATATTGAATGAATATATAGAAAAAATTCTTCAGCCATGGGTCAAAAGATTTCCTCAATCTTTTTTTTCAAGATATAAAAAAATGTATGGGTTGTCTGATAATAATAAAATCCCTATTCATATAGGTCACTTCATAAATACATTTATATATAAAGAACTAACTCCTGGAATGCTTGATGAGCTTAAAAAATTAAATCCTGTAAATGATAATGGCAGGAGATCTCATGCTCATCATCAATTTCTAACACCGAACAAAGGTGTTGTTGCCCTTGAGAAACAAGTACTACAAATAAATTCTTTGATGGGAATAGCAAAAAACAAAAAACAATTTATTGAATTTTATGAACAAGTGAAGGAGTAGTAATAAATGGATAAATTTGTTACATCAAATTCTGATGAATTTTGGAATGAAAAAGAACGCAGAGAAAAAATATATAGAGAAAACTGTAAAAAATCTGGAGAACTTTGGGAAAAAATAAAAAAAAATGACACTCTGGAAAATCATAGGGCTTTTTTTGATTTCTTTCCTAATCTTGATAAATCTTACCTCGATTGGCAAGAAGGAGTAGATTACGTCTACAAAGATGAATAGGTGGAATTCTAAAAAAAGTCTTCAAGATAAACTTTGAGCATCCTTTTCCTGAGCCTCTTGTGCATTTGCATTGAGAGGCTCTTCCTCTTTCTCAGGCTCCTTAGCCATCCAAGGGCAATCCGCAGTCCCTGCTTCTAGCCGAGACCCTAGCCAAATGATTGGCACCCATATAGGTTGAATATAATTCGTCATTTTTCTACCTTTTTGCTTTGAAGGGCTCCCACAACGAAGCCACAGAGGAATATTAGGAAGGAGAAGCCGACGATTTCTATGATAGGTAAGAATGCCTGCATCACTAACCTCCCAATTTGCTCATAAATCCATCTCTCCATATAGCTACGACCATTTTGGTGACACCAACAATATGATCTAAATTATGGTGTGAGATCGATATGAGGATTGATACCAATCTCTTTTTCGATCACACCATCTATAATAGACTCAGCTGCCTGCTCTAGGGGCCCATCATCGGGAAGGCCCAGCTTCTGATTGATGGAATGGCATCCACCCGTAAAGCACAATAGACAAGCAATAATGAAGCCTATACCCGCTCCTCCACCAATTTTAATCCAATGATCATCAAGCATATTTACCTCGCTTAATAGGAGAGTATCATAAGGCAGAAATAACCGAAAGTAGCTCCTGAGACTGCCAGAGAGAAGACGAAGAGGAGTTCTTTGTTACGGCTCAGCTTGATTCCTCTACTACTTGTTGAAGAATATGTGAGAAATTACCCTTTGTCCCTGCATGGTCAAAGTCAATATTTGGGTAGATCCATATCTGATAGGCACAATCCCTAACGCGGTCACAAAAGTAGTAATCCTCTCCGATGTATTCCTTGTCTTGGACAGTTGTATTGAAAAGGGCCACGCCATAGTTTCTAGGATCCTGCTCCTGTACATATGTCAAGTGTACGAATTGTTCGTACAGATCAACACACATAGCTTTGCCAAGGAGCATAAATCCAGCGGGCACCCTAAGCATGGGAATGAATCCCTCTTGATCCATCGGGATGTTTCCTTGTTTGTCATAGGTGGGCTTTGCGTAGAAGAATTTAGGATCTCCTTTGATTGGATAGAGTCCCGCTACAAAGTCCCTGTTTGCCTTCAACATTGGGATGATAGCTCTATAGTCAAATCCAAGGTCACTATCGATGCAAAGCATGTGAGTACAATCTGATTCGACGAACTCCCGTAGCATCCTATTGCGCTCAAGTGCAAGTATGGTGTGCGCTCGTCGTATCTGGAGCTCGTAATCAATCTGGTGCATGGACAGGTATGAGCACAGAAGGGCTAACGACTCACAGAAAGTCGCATGGACGACTCCGTTTAGTGCGGGGCAGCAGATATATAGGTTCAAGATTAGATCACATCTTCTTGAGGTTTTAATGCAGATTCCGGCCTTTTAAATGAGTTAGAAGCCTCATCATACATATCGCCTATTGCTGCATCATCCGAAGGGATGACAAGATGATTGCGAGGTGGCAGCCACTCTTTGCCTTCCCATACAATTACGTTGACTACTTTTTTATAATCGTTTTCAACTAAAGCATATCTACTCATTTTGATTCCTATTAACACGTTAAATTTTTAGAAATATTCAATTATCCAGCACTCTCCACGCGCACCAACATTACCAGCACCACTGTCTCCTACTGCGTTAGTAGATCCACCCCCGCCTCCTCCCCCACCTCCGGGAGTGCCGCCTGTTCCACCGGCATAAGCTGCTGCTGCATCATTTGAACCACCTCCCCCACCACCTGTGGCTGCATAAAGGAAGTAGTTTAATGTGAAGGCGTTCCCGTTTCCGCCAATTGCTCCAGACCCTAGGGCTCCTCCAGCGTTAGCTGCAGTAGAGTTGTCTGGGGCTAAAATGTCTCCACCTTTACCGCCTGCGTTGACTACGTTACCTGAGGTAATAACACCTCCTCCACCCCCACCAGTAGGAATCATAGACACAAATCCATTGATTCCATTCATATTCGGACTGCTTGTGGTTCCTGATCCCCCAGCCCCTGTCACAGCTACTAAATCAGTTGAAACAACTGGATAAATAGACCCAGAAAACACTACCTGTTTCGCTGCTGTCAGTGCAGGTGCAGTGCCTGAACTATTTCCACCGACACCTAAGGTGCCACCATATGCGATGACTACCGCTCCTACAGATGTATTATTTCCTACTGTTCCAGCATTTCCATCTGTAGAGTTTGTAGTTTGAATTGATCCACCAGCAGCAGTGCCTCCAATAGTTACAGTTTCAGAAGCGCCGAATGCCGAGGCCTGAGTGAGATAGTTGATGAACTGACCTGCACCTCCTCCATTTCCTCCCCTTCTAGTTGATGAAGCAGCTCCTTTTCTCCCACTACCCCCTCCTCCCCCTCCTCCCCAGACAAGAACTTGGATTAAGATAGGGCTTGGAGATGTGGCTTTAGTCCACGTATCGCTTGCAGTGTACTTAGTTATTTTTGTAGGGGTACCACTAGAAGAAACTGTAGTCCAGGATGGTGGAGCTCCGGTTGTAGCTGTCAAGAGCTGTCCAGTAGTGCCGTTAGCTAGAACTGATGGTATGCCGGTTGCCCCAGTGATCAAAGTTCCATTGTTTGCCGATGTAATTCCACCTATAACATCCCCTGAGCTAGAATAGAGAATCTGGTTTATAGTAGTCGTTGTAGGATAAGTGGCAGTTGTGGCAACCCAGTTTGTTCCATCTGCTCTTAAGATAGTCCCTGTGCCTGTAGCTGTAGTAGGCAATGTCGCAGTCGAATAAGCCGGATCAGCACCCGCACCACCACTCTGAAGAACTTGACCAGCTGACCCTGCTGCTAGTTGGGTAATTGCTCCTGTGGCTGCGCCTACAAGTACTCCATGATTTGTTAGAGACGTTCTACCTGTCCCTCCATACGATACGTCAACAGCTGTACCATTCCACACACCAGAAGCTATTGTTCCAGTGGAAGTGATATTTCCCTGAACAGCTGATGGAAGCGTGGAACTGATGGAAGGCACACTTCCTGCGCTTGTTATTAAGACGCCATTAGCTCCTGCTGTAATACCACCAACGACATTCGTAGCGCTAGAATAAAGCACTTGGTTTGCTGTAGTCGTTGCTGGATAGGTAGCCGTACTCAACGCTAGTGCAGTTCCGACACCCTGACCTTGTAGAACCGTTCCTGTATTTCCTGTTGGGATGTTTGAGCTGTTATTGGTAGCCATTATAACTTCACTTCTCTTTCTATTCTGTTTTTATAATCTGGGTGTTTGCGTATTAAGTTCACACATATTTCATCATCTGCTAGAATCTTATTTACTTCAGACAAAGGCATATCAAGTAGTTCTTTAGACTGCATGATCTTGCCATTATTTTCTTGCAACATCCTTTTTTTGCAAGATGCAATTTTCTGCTGAGATGGGCCAAGTGCATACCAATCAACTATATCTAAAAGATCGTTCTCTAAACATATTTGATCGCAAGAACTAAAAGTTAATTTAATTACAAGTTCGCCTGATTCTAATTTTTCACTTTCTACTTTCATTTTTTTCCTCTAACAGATTAATGCTCCACCAAAAAATGTCACTCCCCCATCCGTTCCACCGTTTACATCTACTGTTTTTGTGCTACCTGACACGTTGACCTGCATAAATGCTGTATCACCCGCATCCATATCGGAATAGCCTGCATTTGTAAGCCCAATGTTTGTACCTGTAGCAATGTCTACTGGATTCAAAAGATATTGCCTTGATGTTCTATTGCTTGTTACAAGGTTCATTTGCATTGCATTGTGTAAGGCACCAATCTCTAACAGTACCATAGGACAAGTAAAAAGATATCTTCCTGTAACTGGGGCAGTAAAAATACCAGTTGCCGTGTCGAAGTCAGCATTTTGGTCATAGATTTCTGCATTGAATACGATAGTGTATGCAGTCCCATCCCCTGTAACATCGGTCACAGCTGCGCTCAGGTTAGCTAAAAATGCTGGTTGTAGAGGAAGGTTGATTTCACCAGATGTGGCCACAGACATGATGTTAGTAGTTCCCAATGCAGTGCCTTGAGATATCACAAATGGATCAGCTGTTGGAGATGTAACAGAGTTATCGACTCCCATTATCCAGTTTGTCGTTGTCGTTGACAGGAGTACTGTAGGGTCAGCAGCTGTTGCTCCGGCTGTAGATATTTTAAGCTGAGCATTTGCACTTGCAGAATTGCTCGTCTGAGATATTGTAACAAGCTCTGTCCCTCCTGAAGCTGCATCAGTAAATGTAAAATTATTGTCAAGAGATGTTCCTAGGGCTGGAACGCCAGAACTATTTGTAATTAACACTGAATCATTAGCGGTGGCTAATCCAGAAACGACGTTTGCTGAGCTAGAGTATAAAATCTGGCTCACTGTAGTTGTAGCAGGATATGTCGCTGTGCTCAATGCAAGAGCCGTTCCAGCTCCTTGGCCCTGTAGAACCGTTCCTGATGTGCCGGTAGGAATGTTAGCGGCGTTACTAGTTACCATAATCCCTCGGTTAAGTTACTAAGAACCCGACACTCCAACTGGCCTGCACAAGTGCCGTAGCTGTAGCCGATAGCGTTGTATATAGCTCTAAATAGTCACCTGCCACTACTGTGAATGAGTTTGATGTGTCATTTCCTGTTTTAGCTGCGTCTGCAATTGTGGCTGCCATTGACTGAGCTGTGCCATTCTTGGCTATATTGAATGTGTAGGTCTGACCAGCTCCAGGGGCCTGTGCTGTAATCAGGTAAAGATTTTTTATTGTTCCTGATTTAGTCATTACACATGATATTGAGGGTTGTGTGGTAGTGGTTGGATTAGTGCTCCCACCAATCAGAGGAAAAAATCGAGTTGTATTTTGACTAATAGTAATGGAATCAGACCAACCAGAAATAAGGCTTTGCATCGCTCCCGATGATTCAGCAACTGTTTGCCAGGATGGGTTAGTACCTGTGTTGGCCCCTAGAAATTGCCCAGTGGTTCCGTTGGCTAGGTTGTTTATGAGGTTATTAGACGCACCTAAAAGAACTGAATATAGGGTCGTCTGGTAGTTGCAAGCGTTATTTTGAACCATTTTACGTCACCGTCCAGTTTCCAACACTGCTAACAGCATAGAAAAATCCATCAGTACCATTAAATCGAAGGCTTACTGAATCACCAATTGCCGTACTGGTCAATGTACCAGCTGCTGCTGTTATAGATGATCCAAGGCGAATTTTCTGAGCTCCTACTGATTGAATCACTAACGCCGACGCCGTCGTACATGCATAGATGAAGAGATCGCCGTCAGCAAGACCAGCTGAAGCAGGGAGAGTACGAGTATAAGCACCATTGACGAATTCTCCTGTATTAAGAGAAGATGTCGCGCTTGCACCTATTTGAGAGAATGGTGGGCTCTTCACAGTCAATGTAGAGCCGCTTCCTGTTATTTTGCTTCCTGAGAGTCCAAAAACATTAAGATTATTTGCTGCTGGCGCTGCACTTCCGGAGTCAGCTGTGAACGTTGTTGGAACAGCGCCACCGGCCTCCATGTTCAGACTATTAGCACCAGTTGTAAAAGAGATCGTACCGCCAGTACTTGATATCGTCGCAAATGCGGGAGCATTTCCAGTTGACGCAATCAATACCTGTCCATTGAATCCAGCTGCTGAGGCAGTGAATGCGCTAGTACCATGAGCTATTAATACTCCATTCTCAGTAAGCCCAGATAGAGATCCAATAGGTAAGAATTGGTTTCCTGAAGTCACACCTTTTGCTGTATAAACTTTACCGGCTGTATTAGTTCCAGTATATCCCATATTTTACCTTAATTAAATTTTCTAAAAACCTTCATATGAGGTACCATTAAAAAGAACCTCAATTGAGTCATAAGGATCATCAGCTGACCACGAGGTTGATCCATCAATTAATACAACGCCGCCAACAGTCGTTACAGTTACAGTCCAGGCTGGATTTGTGAGAAGCCCTGCAGTTCGATCCTTCACAACGAATCTATCGTATTGCGTAGGAGCGTTTGGAAGTTGCACTGTTATGGCTCCCCCTCCTCCTGCTGTCGCATCGCACGATATGAAATAATCATCTGCTGCAACAACATATGGAGACATAGCAGTGGTAACGTTAACATAGTTGTCAATGATCTGTGTTAAGTTGATTGTGACTGTATTTCCAGAACCTAAAGTAGAAACTCCTGGACCACCGACAATATTTAGAATGTTAAGTGCCGGTACAGCGGTTCCTGAATCCTCTACAAATGAAGTTGGAACTGTAGGAGGAAGATTAGTTGCGGTCGTAGGTATACTTATTTGACTCATCTTTACCTATTTTGCGTAAATTACGCTGATTTTGAAGCTGCCTGTTCCAGCCACACCGGTTGCATAAAAAGAAGTGCCAACGGGCCAAGACCTATGTGCGGCTAAGGCCCTATTGGCATCGCAATCAATGATAATCTCTTCACTCTCAGCCATAGTCGTACCCTTTGTGGCACCTGTATTGTCTGCCAAAAATACAGACACAGTCGTCTGATTTTTGAACAAGATCATCACAGGATTGTTAGAAAGGGTGCCGATAAGCTTTGCCGTTCCATCAAAAGTAGCGGCATTGACACTTAATTCAGTGTCAAAACCTATCACTTGGCTATTAGGTGAATTTTCCATCTATTCCTCTTTGCAACAATCGATTTTTTGCTGAGCTTCTGCAGCTTTTTCATCTTCTTTTTGTGCTTGAACCATTCTTTCAACCAACCATGCTTTCTTAAGCATCTCAGCATCATGGAGGATGCCTACCGGAGAGTCGCTACTAACAATCGTCTCTGATAGAATTTTCCCTTCATGGCTAACTTCAAGAACCGTCTTTTGTCTTACGTTTACTTCCATAACCGTCTCCTTTAGTTTGTCTAGACCATTTCCTTATAGCATTTATCCACTTTCAAGTCTTGCAAAATCCTCTCCCTGTACATCAGGAAGAGGATTAACCCATTTTACAACGGTTTAACAATGAAGTAGGCAAATGTGCTAACGTCAGCAGTCTGAACAGAACCAGGTGTACCAAGGATCAAGCTATTAACAGTGAAGCTTGCACCATTGGAGATTGTATAGCTTAGCTCTCCAAGTGTCACAGAAGCAGCTGCGGCTATTCGTGTCAGGAAGATGTAGTCCCCTGTTGCGATGTTAGTGTTATTAATCGTTACAGTTCCAGCAGTCAACACATTGTTACCAGCCATATCAGTCGCTGCACCTGTTTCTATCTGTAGTCCTTTACCAGCTGTTGTAATAGCCAAGTGTCCACCGGCTACATTAATCTTTCCAGATCCACCCTGAAGCGTCAAAGCACTTGTTGTATTGGTTGAACCAATTGTGAGTGTCTGTGCTCCGGCACCTGTTCCAATCTTTATGATGTTTGCAGATGTTGCAGAGTCACCAGCGATGTTAATTGTTTTGATACCGGTGTTGTTGGCAATGTTGATTGTCCTAGCACCTGTACCACCGTCAAAGGTCATTGTGCCTGTGTTAACACCAGTACCTGAGAAGGTGTATGTTGAGGCCACGTTACCTTCAAGAGTAAAGTTACCTGTACCAACCAACAACGACATTGAAGCTGCCGCTGTCACAGTACCAATCGTCACGATGTTTCCAATTGCACCTGTTGCAATATTTACAGTCTTAGCACCTGTGCCACCAGTCATTAAGTTTAATGTCTGAGCACCAGTACCGGCCCCAATTGTGATTGTTCCAGTATTTATCCCAGAAGCTGAGATGCCATATGTAGTGGCCACATCGCCTTCAAGAGAGAAGTTGCCTGTACCGGCTTTCAATGTTAACGATGAGGCTCCAGTGACCGAACCAATAGCTACAACGTTAGCTCCGGCACCAGCGGCCAGGTTAACAGTCTTACCACCAGTTGAGTTCATCATATTCAGTGTTTGAGCACCAGAACCACCGCCAATCGTGATTGTACCTGTATTTGCGCCTGTGGCAGAAATACCATAGGTTGAAGCTACGTTACCTTCAAGAGTAAAGTTACCTGTACCAACCAACAAGGACATTGAAGCGGCCCCTGATACTGTACCGATTGTCAGAACGTTTGCAACTGCACCTGTAGCGATGTTTACAGCCTTAGCAGCTGTTGCACCACCTGCGATATTAACCGTTGTAGCGCCTTCTCCGGCACCGAGCTCAACAATATTGATCCCAGACGATTTACCAAAAGTGTGGATACCAGTTTGAGCAGTTCCCCCAATGATGATAGTGCCTGAAGTTGTTGCAGCGCCAATGTTGTAAAGGGACGTTGCGGCACCATTCACAACAAAGTTACCTGTACCAACGTTAATGGCCACGGCTGTTGCGCCAGTTACGTTACCGATTGTTACTGTATGAGCTACGGCATTTGTACCTACGTTGATAGCTCCAGTTCCTGAATCGATTACAACAGCTGAGGCACCAGTTCCATTACCAATAGTTACTGTATGGGCAACTGCGTTGGTACCTATGTTGAGTGCACCTGTACCGCAATCTAGAACAAGGCTTGTAGCTCCTGTACTATTACCCATGGTGATCGTTCTAGCAGCAGCACCTGTACCAAGATTGATAGCTTGAGCATCTGCATCGTTACCAATGCTGATCGCACCTGCTGAGCTATTTAGCTCTAGTACTCCATCGGAATCAAGTAGCATTGTATCATCAGAATTCAAGATGATGTCGCCAGAACCAGTAGTTGTAACAGTAAAATGCCCTGTCCCTGTATTGACAGCAACAGCTGTACCAGCTGTCACATTTCCTATCGTAATAGTTCTAGCTGCGGCTCCTGTACCAATATTTACAGCTGCTGTATCAGCATCAGAGGCTAGGTTTAAGGTTGTTCCTGCAGTTAAAATGGTTGCTGAAGCACTCAAAGAAGCTAATCCACTAGCTGCGATTGTTGTAAACGAACCGGCTGCCGGTGTACCACTTCCAATGGCAGGAGGAGCAGCTAAAACAGCAGCAACTTTCAATGGTGTCATTGCTGTGTCGTCATTAGTTCCAGTGGTAGCCTCGGCCGATGTTGAAAGCTGGCCAATTCCAGAGACTGTTTCACTCCAGTTTACAGCGCCAGCCAACGCTAGGGCTGCCAACGCAGCTGGGTTTACAGCGATTGTGGTTGAAAGTCCAGCTGCTGCCTCTGCTACTGTTGCAATCCGAATCTTACCCTTAACAGTAGTCGTAGCATCTGGAATAAGATCATCAACAGCACCGGATAGAGTAGAAGGAGAAATAATTAGATTTTCTGCCGTTCCAGCTACAGCCTCTGCATCTGTGGCAAATCGGGCTTGTCCCGTCCAGCTCTGCGTAGATTGTTTACCATTGTAACTGTTTGGACGTGCAAATTTTGCCATTTTAAATCCTCATGTGTGAGTTAAATTTGTCCTCATATTAGTCCTTTCCGCCACGGATCGAAAGATTTTTTTGACATCTTTTAAAGAAACACCTATCATTATATAATAGAGTACCATGCAGAAAAAAGACTTCAAAATGACTTCGTTCCTTATCCCAAATGGTTTACGTATTAAAATACGTTTATTTTGTGTTATTTCAGGAATTTCAATGGGTGAGTTCATTCGGGCTGCTTTAAGAGAAAAAATTATAGAAATAAATAAAAAAGAGAAAAATGGAGAATCAAACTAAATTTGATTATGAATCAAAAGAAGATCGGCTAAATAATTGCTATCGAATCATCGATAGGAATAGTAATTCAATACGATTTAAGTTAAACCCAGTTCAGCAGAATGTTCTTAGAGGATTGCATACAAGGAATCTAATCCTTAAAGCTAGGCAGCTTGGGATGTCAACTTTTGCGGTTCTCTACCTCTTAGATGAGGTGCTAAATAATGAAAACATGTCAGCCGGGATTGTGTCTTACTCATTAGAACATGCTCAACACATATTCAAAAAGATCATTGGTCACGCTTATGATACTGTCAACCCATTGATAAAGCAGTTCGCACCAATAAAGCAACGATCCGCAAGAGAAATCTCATTCATGAATGGATCATCCATTCGAGTTGACACAACATTAAGAGGCGGATCTTACCCATTAGTGCTTGTTTCCGAATTCGGAAAAACCTGCTCTAGAAACCCTCAGAAGGCTGAAGAGGTAATCACAGGAACATTACAAGCCGTTCCAAAAGATGGTAAGGTGATCATTGAAAGTACAGGTGAGGGAAACGAAGGTTTCTATGCAGAACTTGTTATGGAGGCATCTAGAAGAGGGAATGACAATCTTTCTAATCTAGACTACAAGCTTTTTTTCTACAACTGGACAGAGGAAGCGTCGTATGTTTTAGAGGAAAAAGTGACTTACGAAATAGCCTTGACAGATTATTTTAATAAACTTGAAAAAGAAAGTGGAAAAATCATCACTCAGCCTCAGAGAAATTGGTATGCTGTCCAATCAAAAGTGCTAGGTGATAAAATGCGACAGGAGTTTCCTAGTACTGTTTCAGAGGCATTTTTGGCATCTTCTGATGCGTTTTACTTTGCTGAAGGCATTCAAAAGGCATATGAAAATAATAGATGCCTCCACACATCATTATACGATGCACTTCTTCATGTTTATGTAGCTATGGATATTGGAGTGAATGACCTTACGGTAATGGTATTTTTCCAAATAGCTCATGGTGAGATTAGGGTGATAGACTACTATGAAGATAAAAACAAAGGTGTTGATTTTTATGCAAAATTCTTACTCCAGGACAAAAAATATCTCTACAACACTATTTTTCTTCCTCATGATTCCACTAAGCGTGACGCTTTGGATGTTAGTAACACTTATGAGCGCGATTTTGCTCGTCTTTTTGCTTCCACTGGCACTCGCTTCATCGTTCTTAAGAGAATGGATAAGCAGTTGTCTATCTCCCATGCCAAAATCAAACTTGAAAGATGCGTCTTCAACATTTCAAGAGTGAAGCCATTTCTAGACAAGATTTCAAAATATAGGAAGAAATGGAATGAGGCAACTGGACGCTATTTAGAAGATCCTTTTCATAATGAAGCTTCAAACCATGCAGATTGTTTTCAGTATATGTGCCAAGCGGTAGGACACTTAGAAACAATAAACTCAATGGGAGGCGCCCTAGAAAAACATCGAAAGGCTGTAGAAAATCGGACAAAAATGATTATTTAGCAACTTTAAAATTGAACTTTATGGTATGTTTACGTCAGACAGATAACACAAAGCTGATCATATGCTCGAAGACTACGAAATCCGTGGAGAATTCCAGGAAAACTATCGGTACGCTCATGATTACTGGGCCCCTTTTGTCAAGGACGCTCAGGTTTACACGCTTGCCGCTTCTGGCTATACATGGAGTGATGATGAAAGAAAAGCCCTCATCAAAGAAGGCCGTGAACCTATTGAGTTTAACATCACACGTAGACCACTTCAATTTTTCAGTGGCTATTTAAGAGACAACATTAATCAGGTAATCTATTCCCCTGTGGAAGGGTCGGATCAAAAGACTGCTGATCAATTCACAAAGCTTAGCTATTATATTTGGGACAAGGGAATGGGCTATCCAGTCTTTTTGGATGCATGTGATGAAGCTTTTAAGTCAGGTATTGCCCTATGTGGCGTTCAAATGGATTATTCAAAAGACTTCATCAATGGGGATATCTCTTTTTTCAAGCGTACATACAACAGTTCTTACCTTGACCCCACATTTGAAAACATTAATCTATCTGATTGCTCATTTGCTATAACAAGAGACTTGATTGACAAGCAATTCGCTAAACAGCTTCTTCCTTTCATTGACCCTAAACAAATAGATGATATTTCTATGGGTTATCGTGATGATAAATTCATGCAGTATCACCCTGAGTTTACCACATTCTCAAGGAAGAGAAATCTTTTAGCGTATGATCAGTATTATAAGAGGGTTACCAAAACAAGGAAATTCCTCGTAGATCTGAATTCATCGTTTTATCGCGACATTACAGATATGCCATCTGATGAGCTTTCTAAGCTCAAAATGGGGTTAAATCGCCTAAACGAGATGAGAAGGGATGCAGATGTATTGGATATTGATGCAGACCAAGTACCTAATGTAGAAATCAGAGATGTAGACCGCGGTTTCGTAGAACTCAATATTCTACTCAATGGACAAGTGATGTTCCGAGGTGAGGATAAGACCGGTATCAACCAAACCTATCCTTTTGTGCCCATTCTCTGCTACATGGAACCATCCATTTGGATGCCATCGCAAAGGATTCAGGGACTTGCTGCATGCAACTGGTCAGCACAAAGACAGTTTAACAAACGCCACATGAAGATCGTTGACATGATGGACAGCACCATCTCGACAGGCTTTAAGTATCTAATTGGTGCGGTCCCTGATCCTCAAGATATGCAGCAATCTGGACAAAATAAACTCATCGGAGTTGACCCAGACAACGCTCCTGCCGGACTTGATTCAGTTCAGCAGTTGAATGGTGGTGCTGCTAACCCATCTCTCATTGAATATCAGCAAGTTTTGGATCAACTTACTCTTACCTTATCCAACGTCAATGAAAGTTCAATGGGAGTTGATGAGAAAGGTAATACACAGGTTTCTGGAAGACTTGCTCAAGTAAGGATCGCTCAAGGTCTTAGGGGAAATAGAAAGCTTTTTGATGGGGTTGAAACATCTCAACAGGTGCTTGGAGGCCTCATTCTACAAGCAATTCAAAAGAATTATCCACCTGGTAAAATTGAAAGGATACTCGCTGAGAAACCAACAGATCAGTTTTATGAGCAAGAATTTGAACAATACGACGCAGTCATAAAAGAAGGAATCCGATCTAAATCGCAGAAGGACGCATACTACTACGAATTGGTCAACCTCAAGCGTGAAGGCATTGTAGACGTTCCCCAGTCAGAAATCGTCAAAGCACTTTCTATGGCTGGGCTTAGTGATCTCGAAGAATCTATTAAGGCTCAAGAAGAAGGATTGGCTAAGCAACAGGCCAAGATTGATGAGCAGGAAAGAATGGCTTTAGAGTTGGCTAATGCTCAGAAAGAGCAAATGCTAGCTCTTGCTCAAGAACGAAGAGCTCGTGTTGTGGCCGATCTAAGCCTCTCAGCTGAAAGAGCTTCAGAAGCCGAGGAGAATAGGGCCCAGGCAGCATTGGCGAGGGCCAAGACAATTACTGAGATTGCTCAGATGAACGATCAAAGAATTCTTCAAGTTCTTGAATTTGTCAATGTTCTAGAGAGACAAGAAGCTGAAGACCGACAAAGTATAGACCAAAATATTCATGCACAAGCAGACCAAATTAATACCGAAACGCAAGGGTCAGCTGAGAATATGCAGCAACAGGCGATGCAGCAACAGCTGCAATCGGAACAAGCAAATATGCAAACTTTAAGCCAGGGAGGCTAAAATGGCATACGGTAAGGGCGCAATGCCTAAAGGAAAGATGATGGACTCAGGTTCAGGCATGTGTTCCTATAAGAAAAACCCAATGGGCTCTGCAAGCAGAGTAAAGCCTGAATGTGGCCCCGGGATGAATGCTGATCAGAAGATGGCAAATAAGCTACTTCAGAAGGCGCAGAAACAACAAGATTCACTCCGTGGAGTGAGTGGTATGTAAGATGACGGCAATGCTGCAAGATCCTGTAAGTAACTTGATTCTTCCTCGACAATTCGTCGATGAGAAGCAGGCACTTAAAAAGGTAATAGATGAAATTCTTGATAATTCTGTTTATGCTAATCAGAATATTAAAAAAACATATTACCTAGTCTTGCATGCAAAATTTAACAAGTTTGATCCCTCTAAATTTGAGGTAAGCATACCTGTTATCACATTCAAATTACCTCCATTTGTATCAAATCAGATGGTTTTTTGGGTAAATAACCAAAAAGGAATTTGTGAGCTTCTATGGATGGTAAGTAAAAAGAATGGAAAATTGGCAGTGGAATTCAATAAGTCAGGTGTAGCCTACCTGCAAGCAAAAGGCGCAATGCCATCATAGGAGGCTATCCTATGTTAAATTACGGAGTAAAGACATGGAAACAGAGGCGCCCGTAGAACCTCAAGCAGATGTAGTTCAAGAAATGGTGCAACAAGATGTTGTTCCTGAAGTAGAACAAGAGATTCATGATGAATCTGAGCAGGTTTCAGAGAAACAAGTGCCTCTTTCAGCGCTGATAAAACAGCGTAAAAGGGCACAGGAGCTTGAATTAGAGCTTCAATGGGAGAGACAGAGAAATACTGCTCAAAAGCCTGTTGAAGAGGATAATTCTAAGTACGAATCTGCAACTCGCGAAGATTTATCAAATGCTCAAGAGGAAGCTGTTAGAATTGTTGAAGAGAGAATTTGGATGAAGCAAAATCCAGAAAAACTCGAGAAAATAAATGAATTTTTACCGCAATTTTTAAAACAAAGACCTAACCTAGCACAAGCGATTAATTCTGCTACGAATAGATACGAAGAGGCTTATACTCTCATGGAAGCATTGACACCTAAGCAACAACAGCAGATTAAGTCAGCTAATGTTGTAAAAAAGCAGGCTCCAGGGGCCCCTACAGGAGTTCCAAAGGCTGCTTCATTAAATCAGGCTGTCGATGTCATGTCGATGTCGGACTCAGAGTTTCATTCGTGGAGACAAGCGCAGAAAAAGCGTAGGTAGGCAAAAGGAAATCAATGTCAGTTACTACCACGTCCGGCTACGGCTCGATGGCTGATAGATGGGCACATCGTGCTCTTCTACAGCGTTCGAAGCCTAGATGCGTACACAATCTTTTTGGCCGTGCTTTTGTTCTGCCACAAAAGAATACTGATACAATGGCGTTCAGAAGGCAGGAAAACCTGAATTCTGATCCAGTTGTATTGTCTCAAGATGCAGATCCAGCACCTGAGCAAGTACAAAAGTTCGATATCAACGTTACCATCCAAGAGTTTGGTAAAGTTGTTCTGTTGGGCAGAAAAGTGCTTCTCGTTGTTGAAGACGATACCGCTTCTGAAACAGCTGATAACCTATCTCAATGCATGCATACCATGCTTGACAAGGTTACTCGTGATGTTTGGGATTCAGCCGTTCCACAAATTTCATGCTTAAACGGGATTAATGGAAATGCGATTACTGAGCTCTCTCAAATTGACGTCAACCGTGCTATTCAGTACCTTGATGACAATGATACTGAGAAAATGACTCCAACTATTGACGGGACTTCACGCTTCGGTACAGGCCCTGTAGAAGCTGGATTCTGGGTTACTTCACATGTAAACCTGAAACCAGACATCAGATCCCTAGATGCATTCATTCCAACTTCGCAATATGGTTCGCAAGATGCTGTGTTGCAAGCTGAGTTTGGTGCTACTGATGAAGCAAGATGGGTTACTTCGACTCTTGTTAAAGTGTCGGAAGCAAATCCTCCTGTTTACAACAACACATTCGTTGGTGCTAACGCCTATGGATATGTAGGACTTGATGAAGTTTCTACCGAGATGATCCTAAAACCACTTGGCTTTAATGATTATCTGAATAGGTTTCAATCGATGGGTTTCACTGCGTTTTTCAACGCTGCAATCCTTGATGATTCTCATATTGTAACTCTTTTATCAACTAAAGCTTAAGGGGTTTTAAATGTCTGATCTATTTCTTGGACAATCGATGTCTGAAGCGTATACGTTTCAGTCAGCTGCCGCAGCTCATACCTTCACATTCAATTTCCAGCCGGATAAGGTTGTTTTCAACAACCTAACGGCTTGGACATCGACTGCTGGTAAGCTGCCAATCTCCGTTTGGTTTAGAGACCAAACAACCGCTGCACATGCCTTCCAACATAAAGTTATTGACTCGGCTGCTGCTCAGTCTTTTAACTTCGTTGATTTGGCTTCAAACGGATTTACAGTGGCCGATACCGATGGTGGAGTGTCAAGCCGACATGCAACCATTTCTGGTATCACTGCTGCTGATCCTTGCGTTGTTACTCATAGTGCATACACATTTCAGACTAATCAGGTTGTAAGGATCACTGATTTAGGACCTGATATGCCAACACCAAGAGGCATGAACGAATTGAATAATAAGCGATTTAAAATCGTTGTTTTGTCCAGTACTACTTTCTCTTTGAAAGATGTAATCACTGGTGAACCAATTGATTCTACTTCGTTTGTTGCGTATGTTAGCGGCGGTAGAATTGCACTTGAGACTGGAGTTATTAGTCTTAATAACCCTCAAGTTAGTCCTTATAGCAATTCAAGCCCATACGATCCTAATCCGTTCGCCTGGGACCCGATTGAATACAAGCTAACCGCGGGCACCAGTGTGCTTGGGTCGGACAACGATATTTTTTACATCGAAGTCTATAAATTCGGTTTGATAACTGCGCTTGGTGACCTTGCGTAAGAATTACTGATTTAGGCGTTGAAGTTTAAATGCAGCGATGCTAGACTCCTGTAAAAAGGAGTCTAGTTTATGAAAACATGCAAAAAGTGTAAAATTGAAAAAAATGAAACAGAATTTCACCCATGTAAAAAGTCAAAATCAGGATACCAGGCAAGATGCAAAATTTGCTTAAATTTAGCCAGAAAAGAATCGAAAAACAAAAACAGAGAAGAATATCTAAAAAAAGCTAGGGAATACGCAAAAAGAGAGTATGACAAAAATCCAATTAAATTTATTGAAAGACACAAAGAGTGGAAAAAAAATAATCCTGAAATATTAAGTGAAAGTAATAAAAAGAGCAGCAAAAAAGCCTATATAAAATTTAAAGATCAGCGGTTAGAATATGGAAAAATTTATAGAAAAATCTATGCAGAAGAGAAAAAAATAAAAGACAGCGAATGGAGATTAAAAAATCCTGAAAAGATAAAAGAATATGCAAGAAAGGCAGCGAAAAATCAAAGAATAAACTCTCCTCATAAGGTAAAAGCTAGACTTTTAGTGAGTTATGCTGTAGAAATAGGTCTATTAATTAAACCAAAAATATGCTCAAATTGCTTGAAAGAATGTAAGCCCGAAGGGCATCATGCAGACTACAGCAAGCCTTTAGAAGTAGTCTGGTTGTGTAAAGAATGCCATACAAAGGAACACCGTAAGTAATGGGACAGACACCACATAGAGCAAATATCTCAGCAATGACAAATGCACTACCATGCGCAATAACGACCTCTGCTGCTCATGGATATTCTACCTATGACTTTATACGTCTAACCGATTTAAATGGCTCTATGCCAACGGAAAGGGGTATGGACGAGGTTAATAACTACAAGTTCAGAATCATAGTCACAGGAGACACAACTTTCACACTTCAAGACCCAATAACGTTTGATCCGATTGACTCCACAACATTCCCACCCTATGTGACGGGTGGATATTGCAACCTAGTAGAAACAAGTTTCGTCTACAACGACGAGTAAGGAGTAGAAAAATGGGAAGACCTAGAAAACACACTCTAGTTGCTCAGCCGGCAGATGATGTGATGACTTCTTCTTTGAAAGAAGCCGAAGATAGCAAAGTGGCTATTGAAGATATGCCTCTGAATTCAATCAGAGACTATCGTCTCTATAACGAAGAGGCAAGAAAGCTAAATAAGCGCCTAAAAGTCCTTCGTTACCCTATCAAACAGTGCCCTGTTGAGCTTCATCCCAAGCAAAGAGTAGTGTTCGGAAGAAATGATCAACCTAGCAATCCTTTGCCTGTATTTTTAAGTAATCATTTGATACACTTCGATGAGATACTCATACCGGGCAAAACCTATGACCTTCCTGAATGCATCATCAACCATCTTTCTGAAAAAGGCACGCCTGTTTGGAAGTGGGTTGACAATCCAGATGGATCAAAGGAGACAAGGATCTCTCACAAGGAACCTAGATTCCAACTTAGAACAGTGTATCAGGAAGCTTAAGCCATGACAAGAGCAGTATCAGACGTCTTAGATATAATGAGAGTGGCAATTGGAAGAAGGAACGAAAATGATCCCGATTCTGATGAGACCAAACTGCTTCAGTATGTAAACGACTTTTACTCTCTTACGCAACCTAATGACACTAAGCTGTTTGAATCATTTGGGACATTAACTTTCACTATTGATGAGACAAACACCACAGGCGTCTACACATTCAATGATGTAGGCGCCGATTCTGAATTTATCAATATCTCCCAGGAAGCATACATTTCCTTGTATGACCCTGTAAACAACTCGGTATCTTGGAATCAACTTCCAATCTATCAAGATCCTGGAGAATTCTTTGCAATTTGGGGTATCAACAATGATGAAATCCTCATCGCTGGGTATCCTACAAACCTATTGTTCTATGGAAATGAGTTTACGTTCAGAACGATACCTGACACTGAATATTTGATTAAGATTTATGGATATAAAAAGAATGCTGACTTTTCATCCTCTGGGGACCCAGATCTGCCTTTCGACTGGTGGCTCAGATATATCGCTTATGGTGCTGCTAGAGACTACGCGATTGACTTTAGGCTTGATGATACTACAAGAGCTGGAATTGAAAGCGAATTCAATAGGCAAAAGAGATACATGTTAACAAGAACGCACAACCAGATAAAAAATTCTCGAGCAATGCCTCGTTTCTAGGAGAAAAAATGCCGCTGATTAAAGGTGAAAAAGCAAAAAGCAAGAAGGGTATTCAAACGAATATTCGAAGGGAAATAGAGTCAGGAAAAGATCCTAAACAGGCTGTAGCTATAGCTTATTCAGTTGCTAACAAATCAAATGCAAAACAAAAGAGGAAGAAAAGTGGCAAAAGATAAATTAGTTAAAGGTAAAAAGTTTGTCGCTGCTGATGAAGTGTATGACAAAAAATCAGAAAAAAAGACAATGAGGGGAATGTCCACAGCAGGAATTGCTAACGAATTGAAGCTTTCAAAGAAAGATATGGGCTACTCAAAAAAGCCTAGAGTAAAACCACAGAAAAAGAAATAGGTGAAAGATGTCCTGGAACTCTACAAGTCCTGACGGAACAAAATCGGTAAAAGATAATGAAACACCGATGCAACAGAATACAAGCTACATCACGACAAAGATGGCTTTAGATCACTATTGGAATGAAGATGCAACAAATGACGGACACCACAAACAGGTAGAGTCGATAAACAAGGCTTCTGATCCTGTAGCACTATCTACAGCAGCAAATGCCTTATATTACTCAAGACTTAAAACAGCATCAGAAGCACCCGACGCACAAAAAACAGAGCCATTTGTCTATACACAAGTAGGAGCTGTAAACCACTACCTACAACTAGGTTTTAGAGCAATGGTTCATTTTCAGGGAAGATCGACTAACGGAAACTGTACTCTTAAATATTCACATAATGTTACAACTGTTGAAAGAACAGCAAAAGGTTTATATACAGTAACATTCACTGTAGCTATGCCTACAGACAATTATTTAATTCTTTCAGATGCGATTAGAGATAGCGCGAGTCCAGAACTACATGGAAGTTTTACTATATCTGCTGGTACGACGAAAGGATCAGTAATGACCACAGCTCTATGCAAAATGGTTTTTACAAGAAATACTGAAAATGATAAAGAAGATCCACTATTTGGTTGGGTTGCAATTGTTGGCGGTTAAATGGAAATCTATGAAATCACGGGTTATCAGTCTGGTGTTGCTCGCGATGGAGTTAACTTTCTTGAGCCCTCTGATTCATTTACTGATGTAATAGATGGATTTGTCCATAGGCAGATTCTCCAGTCAAGAAGGGGCATCTCTATTTTTGCGTCAAGACTTTCTGGTAACACAAGGATCACAGGAATCTTTGAATTCATCCAGCCAGATGGCACAAGAGACCTTCTTGCCACTGACATGAATCATCTATACAAGTATAATGTTGGGACTGATGTATTCGATCAGATTGTTTTTGGCGGCTCTATGGCAGGTTACGCAGGCTTTGCCTTTGCAAATAATGAAGACTACATAAGTGGAACCGCATATCCAACAAAATCAAATTCTCAACGATTCATAATAACAGGAAAAAGCGTTGCTTTAAATGCGAATGGCTCAGGAGTATTTTTCTATGATGGCGTTAGTGTAAAAGATTTCATGAATGCCGGTGATAATCCTGATTTTGCTCAACCTGTAGGTCTCACGCTGGTTAGATCGACATACGCCATCTACTTCGGAGAGAGACTTAACTTCATTGTACCAAAATTCACATCTACGGTAGAGAATCAAGGAATTTTGTTCTCTGGTATCAGAAACTCTGCTGGAAATGGAGACAAATTTAACGTTGCAGGATCTGGACTCATTATTTTAGATACCTATGAGGACATTAGGGGCGCCTCAATTCTTGGTGACTGGATCGCCCTGAATCTTTCAAGGTCAAATTGGACGCTAGAAAAGACAAGGGACGCATTCAACCCATACTTTCCTAGAAAAATTCCTTCAGTTTTGGGCACAGATGCCCCATTTTCTTTTAATCAATGGGATGGTAGAGTCAATTCTCTAGGGAAGACAGGCATCATCTCTATGGATGGAAACCAATCCAGTAGAATTGACAATAAAATACCATATTTTACTCAAGACTCCATGGATGCAGAACAGTTTGAGCTAGCATACGGAGGATTTGATAGACAAAATGCTCAGTTTCTATTTTCCTACAAGACGGCTGGATCAGATACAGACACACAAGACGCTGTCTTAGTGAATAATTACGAAGAAAACTCATGGTCAGTGTTCAATCTTAATCTAACTGTCTTTGGTCAGTCAGACATCGGAAGGGGACTCCTTTGGAATGAGATCGACGAAAACGCTGTACCAGCGAATCCAAGTTGGGCTCAATGGAACACAACAGAAGACACCTGGAACAAGATTGGATTAACTTCTGATATAGAGAAAACACTTGCTGGTGATGATCTTGGTTTCATTTACATGCTAAATCAAGGCAATGATGACACATCAACAGCTATCACCGCTATCACGCAAGCATCTCAAGCAGTGCTCACAGTCAGTGCCTCAGCATTTGTAGCCGGTGATGAGGTAGTCGTCTCACTTGTTGAAGGCATGACAGAAATCAACAACTTCGATCCCTCAACAGATGATGATGACTTTGTAGTCTACAATGTTGTATCCTCAACACCAACAGCTATCACACTCAATGTTGACTCAAGTGGATTTACAGCCTATACAACCGGCGGATTTATCTCTAAGCTCATAAACTTCTCTGCAAAGACTAACCCCTTCAACCCATACAGAGCTCAGGGAAAAAAATGCTTTATTTCAATGGTGGAATTTCTTATAAATAGCGATGGGAAGATGAATGTAGACGTGTTCGCCGATGATGAATCTACACCGTTTAAAAGGAACGTCCTCATCAAGCCCTATAACACGCTAAAACAGAGAAATTGGATTGAAATGTCGATTAACAATGAGGCAGACTTCTTTACCTTCCAGATGAGATCTAAATACCCTAATCTTAGTACGCAGATCACGTCAATACGTATCCACACTATGCCTGGAGGGCTTTCTAATGGCTAAACTTCAGGAAAACTTCGACTTCGGAAACACAGAAAATGCTACAATTCAGACGCTAGTTAACAGTCTTCAGAGGATGTACACAGACATCGCCCTGGCTGTCAACAAGAAGCCAGATGTGTACCAAAGAAGCACTCCAGGACAAACAAGTGACACGTTTCTTAGTAATGGCGACATAAACATTAACACGGCGACCCTAGCAGTTGAGATGCTCACAGAGCATAGCTCATCAACAGCGGTCGTATGGACAACTTTGTCTTAAGGAGTAAATTATTATGACATGGGCAGCAGCAATACCCGCTCTCATACAAGCAGCAGGATCAATTGGTGGCGGTATGTTAGGCTCCAGGGGCCAAGGTGAAACAAAAATCCAAAGGAAGCAACGTCACCTAATTGATCAGCTTCTTGCTTCCTTAACTGGACAAGGCCCTTTTAGCAATCTTTTCGCCACCGATGAAGCGGCCTTTCAGAAGTCCTTTGTTGACCCTGCAAAATCTATGTTTAAAAACCAAATTGCTCCTGGAATTCAGCAAGAGTTCATCTCTTCAGGCATGCAGAGAGGTACTGGTCTTGATGATTCACTGCAAAGAGCTGGTGTGGACCTGGATCAGATTCTTAACCAAAATTACATGCAATTCATCGGTCAAGGTAAGGATCGAATGAGTAATATGTTGAATTCCATTCTTGGAATGGGATCAGGAGCTGCACCGCAAATGTCTACTGGTCAAGCTTTTGGACAATCTGCAGGAGGTTACCTATCTAGTGATGCATTTAGCAATGCTGTAAGCAATATTTGGAAAAAACCAGATCAAAATCCTTATAGTCAAAGTGCACCGTTACAAAGAAGGGGATTTGAAGGATGAGTCCATTTGAATTAGCAAGAAGCATCGGTAACAATCTTTCAGGTGCCTTTGAGAGAGTCAAAGACCAAAACACGATTGATTCTATCCTTTCGGATATAGCTCAGAATGGTGATCCACAGGTAATGAATGACGCCATCGGGAAGATTTTGTCTAATGTATCGCCTGAAAGGCAAGCGCCAGCTATCCAGTATATCCAAAACTCAATGCAGAGGATTGCGGGACAGCAACAGGAACTAAGACAGCAACAAGCAGCTTTAGAGGGTGGATACACTTATGGTGCTCCGCCTGCTGTCCAAGCAGCTCAAGTTAAAGCAAAACAACCTGCTAAAACTGCGGGTGGTATATCTGGCGCGCCTGTTCCACCTGAAATTTCTAAATCGATCAATAATATTGTAGACGAAAATAAGGGTGCAAATGCTGATCAATTAGCTCTTGAATTTGATAAACAGGGCATTCCTAGAGCCTATTCTAACTCATATATTGAAAATAGGCGCAGACAAGATGAAGGAAAAATTAAAAGACATACCGATATATCTCAAAAGGTATTAGAAAATGCGGATGTTATTGCAGAAAAATTACCAGTTAAAAAAGCATCTCTTGACTTAATGAAAAATGCTATTGCAAATAAAGATCTATCATTTTGGTCTCCAGATAACTTAGCTGAAATGTCTGGATTAGAAGGGTTTAGATCTCCAGAAGGTGCAATATTTAAGACTGCAGGTAAAGAATTTTTCTTGGGTAATATTTCTAGAGCAGGAGCTCGACCAAACCAATGGATTGAACAACAAATTGCTGAAATGATGCCTAAAATGGGTAGATCTACTGCTGCTAATTTATCAGTCTCAAGAGCTCTGGAAAATGAAATTGATTTAGATCAAGAAAGAGTGATTCTCACAGAGAGAATTTCGAATGAACTCGAAGACAAGCTTGGTTATGTACCAAGAAATATTGGTTCAAAACTTAATAAAGAGCTACAATCATATGCTGAAAGAAAACAATCAGAACTTTATAACGATCTTAGAGCAATAAAATCTATTGAAGATAAAAGTATTCAAAAGTTTATGAAGGTTTTAGAAGGAACTCCAATTTCTAAATACGTAGCTAAAGTTCTACTGAACCAATACAATAATGACCCTAAAAAAGCCTCTGAAGAAGCTAAAAAATTAGGATATTCATTTTAATGAGCTTTTCACAAAATATATTTGATACTTTATCTCAAAATACTGAATCGGACGAGTTTGAATTTGTTAAAAGTTCAAGCATCGAAATGCCTTTCCAAGCCGTTAATGAATCTATTGAAGATGGAAGTAAAAATATATTTGAATCACTCGCGAAAGATACAGAGAATGAAAGTTTCACTTTTCTTGAAACATCTAGAGACATTGCCGAACAAATTGGGACGAAAGGAGCTGCTGGGTTTTTAGGAAATTACGGAAACATAGCTGAAACAATTGGATTGCAGACTAGTGAAAAATTGCTTCCAGGTCAGAAAGCTAGGATACAATCATCTTTTGAAGATCCATACGATTTGGGTTTGGATGATGAAATCTTGCCTTCATTCCATCGCCTAGCCACATCTAAAGATATCAAAGATATCACACAGGAACTTACTGGAATTGGAGAAGGAAAAACCCCCACCGGGCGTATTGCTGGAAGAGGAGCTGAATTTGTTGGTGAAGGCCTTTCAATGCCAGGAGGAGGTCTGAAATCTTTAGCTGCATTGGGAATCTCCGGATTAGCTGGACAAGGGATAAGAGAGGCTGGAGGGCCTGAGGCTTTGGCTACTGGAACTGAGATAGCAGGCTCTATTCTCCCCTCACTTATTCAAGGAAAGTTAGTTCCTACTCGTGGATCAGCAGCTGAGGAAATAGTTCAGGCAGGACGCAGAATTGGATTGACAGAGAAACAGATAACTCCACTCATCCAAGGGGAAAGGAAGGTCGCAACACTAGCAAAATTCTCAAGAAAAGGTGAGAAAACAAAAGAGCTATTCAGTTCGATCAAAGAGGGCCTTGGAGATTCCTACTCACAAATAAAACACAGTGTTGCGAATGTGGGCAAAATAGGCGTCCCAATTCAAAAGAATTTGATCAATAAGTTCAATGCCATCAAAACTGATTTGCAGAAGACACTTAAAGCGTCTCCAGACAAAGAGGCTGCTATCAATTTCATCGGAGATGCTGTAAAAAAGATCTCTAAAGACGGCGCGACACCAGAAGAACTCATCAATTTTTGGCAAGACATCAACAAATCTGTGAAGTGGGGAAGCATTCAGGGGGGTAAAAAGTCTCTATCACAGCTCAAGGAGCCGATTCTTGAGACATTGAATAAAGTGGCGCCTGCTGCGGCGAAAGATTTTGAGCTGACAAACAAGCTGTATGCTAAATATGCCCAATTCTCTCAAAAGCTTAAACCTGATATGATTGAAGCCGTTATTTCAAAAGCTGAAGCGCTCTCTATACCAGTTGCCGGCGTCGCCTTAGTCACTGGAAATCCTTGGGCACTTAAAGCTGTGTTAGGCGAAGCAGCCCTAAGGACCCTGGCAAACGAAATGCTGATTAATCCATATTTTCAAAATCTTGGAAATAAACTTATCAAAAACTTCAATTCAGGATCTATGAAGGCTGTAACCGAAAGTGTCAAACAGGCTAAAGACTACCTAACAAGGAAATATCCTGAAGAAAATTGGTCTTTTCTGACTGAAGACTAATCAAAAATATAGCAAAAGATAAATATACCGAAAATGGCGATAAAGTAGCCGAAAAAACACATCATAAATCACCTATTCCCTTTTGCTTAATAATGACTATGAAAATCATCATGTTCCCGTGTCAACAAACAAAGCATTGCGAAATTTGCGATGAACAGAAATAGTATATACATGAAAATCCTCCTTGTTTTCCCCAATCTTATCACACTAGCGCATTTATCGCAATACTAGCAAATAATTTAATCTGATTGTGTGAGATAGCCAATAGCTGCTGCGTTTTTCAAAGAAACTTTTGAAGGAGGTGCAGCTGGTTGAGCGGCTTTGACCTTTGCTGTCTCAGCAAATTCTTTTTCGTCTCGCTCATGAAGTTGAAGAGCTTTGTCATACCAAGTAGCATAACGCTGAAAAGGTGATGCTGAGTTGTTTTTTATTAACAATAATTCTCTTCTTGCACCGATTAGATCTTTACAAAGCATATAAACTTGGCGAAACTCAACATCTTCTTCAGCCCATCTTGTCATAGTATCGAAAGAATAACCCCTCATAGGGGCAAACATGCGCATGACTAACGCATCATCTGTCATAGCCCATTTCAAAAATTCTTCAGCTTCCACGCGCTTATCGAAGTGCGAAGGACGACCGCCATTATTTCCTACAGCATTCTGATTGCCCTTTGGCGCCGCCATCACCGAACCTCGATTTCAATTTTAACTTTAACACTCACGTCGCCGCTCTCACTCGCAAAATTAGCTAGCGACTTTTTGACGCAATCTCTAATAGTAACGTCATCTATCGACGCACGCACACTCTCTCCGTCATGCGTCTCATTATCGTAAACGATATATTTCGTCGACAATCGCTTTTCCTCATCTTTCAAAATCGTAGTAATTTCACAGCTCAAAAAACGGCCTCACGTAATAGCTTCAGCGATATTTCATTCTCTACGCACACTATAACATATGCTCTAAAATTTGTAAAATCTTTCTTTTTTTTGCACTACTTCTAATCTTTTTCTTGCGAAAAATGAGCTAGTCTGTCATAATTTAGACAATTACACAGAGTACGCGATTAACGCTCAGAGTGCACAGCGCGAAGAAGAGTTGCTAAAGAAGAAAATGTGATTAAAACAAAAAAAACTGGAGAAGCAAAAATGAAAAAAGTTATTAACGGTAAACTATACGATACAGATACAGCAGAAAAGATATTTTATCATTATTCATCTGGAATTAGTTATAATGATTTTAGATATTTTTCTGAGACATTATACAAAAAAAAGACAGGGGAATTTTTTCTGAATGGAGAGGGCGGTGCGATGTCAAAATACGCCGAACATTGCGGAAATAATTGTATGCGATCAAATACAAAAAATATTCCACTTTCAGAGCAAGAGGCAAAAGATTATTTTGAGAAATATTTAACATTCGAAGAATATGAAAAACATTTTGGAAAAGTAGAAGAATAATCCCAAATCAACGTTTAGGCGGCCAACAAACTGGAGAAACAAAAAATGACGACACAAAATTATGCAAATGCTCATGTCAGGGTAAGTAATTGGGAGAATGATTGGAGGTCTGTTCTTTGGACTGATCCAGCGCTCTACCTTGAAGACAATAGCACGCTTGAAGACAAGCTTTTTCATCTTCTAAGAGAGCACGGGATCGAGCGGGACATATGCGAGGATTCAATCAGAAAAGCTTTGGACAGCGAAGCGGAGAAATTGGCTTTCGTTTATGACCTTGACTTAGAACGTTGCTCGGCTTATAACTCTTTTTTTGCTACTAAGCGTGCGCTTGAATGCATTGAAGATGCAATAGATTGGCGAAAACAGGAATATGCATACGAGCAAAGTCTTGACATTAGATATTGAATACTTCGGAAATCCAGGGAGGTGCGATCTTTGCGATCGCCTTCTCACCACTCTTTTCTATGAGTGCGACAGCTCTTTTGAGAAAAAGAAGTGTTGCCTTTGCGGGAAGTGCTTTGACCTCTACGGCCTAGAGCCCTATCTTAAATTCGTCCGATGGGCCGATGGCTGTTACTCAGCCAAACCGTAAAACTCATTTATTTTCGTTTTGGCGCTGTTTTAAGTCTTCAAGCTGCCTTGACTCATCTTGGCTGTATTTTTGCGTCGTAGAGTCTTTAAACGCGGTTTAATGGGCTTTATATACTGCTTAATCTTCTTGAGATGGTCTTTAAGAAAAAGGGTAGCGGCGCTGTCAAGCGCCTGCAAAATCTTCTCGATCTTCTTTGAGTCGTGGTCTATGGGCCTAGGCATTTTTATTCCTCTCCATTAATCATTATATCTTGGAATTAAAACTGGACGATCTTGGCAACATATTCTATTTAACATTTATTTTTCCAATTCAAATTTCGTATTTTCTTAACAAATTATTTAGCTGATCGCTGAACCCGTGCTCCTCAAATTTCAAAATATCCCGATGGCTGTGATTCATGTATCCGATCTCTAGATAATCCGATAATATATCAAAAACGAGGTTTCGATGGAATCTTTTTGAGGATTTAATCTCATCGAGCTTTTTCGCCGCTGCATCCTTGTTGTTCTGGGCTCGATCTTTTAGAGACGGTTGGGATGCGTAATTCTTTTCGCAAGCATCCCGGAAGGTAGCAGTCATGTTCTTCTTGAAGCGTTTCACCTGTTTGACGTACTCAAGAGCCCTTAGAGTTCGATCTTCGCCAAATTTGTCCAGCATGTCTTGAGCCGCCTTCTCTTGAATTCCTGAATTGACCAAGAAAACAACTACGGCGGGGGGGGCGGGGGG
>C687J35021_10000343_pt1 | contig 36652 bp, 37 predicted proteins | sample RifCSPhighO2_12_FD_35021 | JGI IMG/M metagenome (IMG submission 35021) | reverse complement strand
CACCATCTTCCGCATGGACGGAGAGTCATCAACGGCAAGGATCGATTGCATGTAGGGCTCCAACTGACTTGAATATATATCGGTTAAATCGGGATTGTGACTGCATCAAAAAAGATCGACGGATCCAGCATCCATCTCGCTTTGAGTCACCGGATTGGGGCGATCTGGCGCCATTTCGGCGAAGGGCGCCGCCTCCTCGCCTTCTTCCGAGCCCATGGATTCCGCTGCAAGACGGAAAGCGCAACTCTGAAGCACTTTGGTGGTGTGCCAGATCAACTGCGAAGCCATGTCCTGAAACTGCAACTCCGTCACTGCGCTGCGCAATGCAGCACGGGCGGCAACCAACTCGGGAGAATCGCCTACAACCGCATCGGTCAGCGTTTCATTGGCCTCACCAAAACGCTCCAGCAGGTTGTCAGTGGCATGGCTCAAAAGCCCTTCGAGACGATGCAGATCATGCATGACGACCAGCAACGAATCCTGCAATTCAGCAGCTACCATGACAGGCAAGCGAACTTCCGGAACACCAGATCTTGTTAGCATTGATTGCATCGTTTCTCCCTTGCCGCCGATAGCGACAAGATACACGAAACCCTTATGTCGTCATACCTTCAAAAATTAAAACGACCTCAACAACTTCGGCATAGTCATTCATTCGACTGCGCATCAGGAAACAAACCAACAGGACAAATCCCCTTGTTTGTTCCAATTTGTATCCTATGATAGCCCCTCCCATGGTCTCCCACATATCCGGCCTGTCATTACGCATTCTTCACTTGGAAGATTCGGCTGCAGACCATGCCCTGACTTCGATCACCCTGCGTCGAGCACAGGTAGAACATGCGATGTGGCATGTCGATAGTCTGGAGGCCTTTCGCGATCTCATCACCAGACAAGACTTCGACATCATTCTGGCCGACTACAACTTACCCGGATTCACTGCGCTTGATGCCTGGAAATTGGTGACAGTACGACCCCGGCATCCACCATTCATTCTCCTGTCTGGCGCCATTGGTGAAGCTGCTGCGGTTGATGCCATGCGACTGGGAGTCACCGATTACGTCCTGAAGGACGAACTATCCCGCCTGCCCCATGTCATCGCCCGAGCCCGGGAAGTCCACGAAGCACGCTTGTTGCAAGAACAGGCTGCGCATGAGCTCGCAGCCTCCCAACAACGCCTGGCAGAGCTGACAGAGCACCTGCAAAGCTCTATCGAACAAGAGCGCGCCGCCATCGCCCGCGAAATTCATGACGACATTGGCGGCTCACTGACCGCCATCCGGTTTGACCTCGCCTGGATTGACCGCCACGCCCAGCAAACCGATGTACGTGAACATGTGCAAGCCGCCACCGCGATGTTGCAACATGCCTTGGGTGCAAGCCAGCGCATCATGATGAATCTACGCCCCCCCATTCTGGACCAGGGGCTTGTCGCTGCCGTCCAATGGCTGGCAGACAGCTTCGAGCGGCGCAGTAACGTTACCACCCGGGTGCACTCCAGCGCTGGGACAATCGACCTGCCCGCCTCCGTCCAACTGGTAGCCTACCGAACAACCCAAGAGGCTCTCACCAATATCTCCAAATACGCAGACTGCACGACAGTCCGCATCGAGCTTTCTGACACGGAGGGGGTTTTTACCCTGGAAGTCACTGATGACGGGTGCGGTTTTGATCCCGTCTTTCTCAAAAAACCCAAGGCCTTCGGTATCAATGGTCTGCGGGAACGTGCCCGCACCGTGAATGGATGGCTCGACATCAGCAGCAGACCAGGTCAAGGCACGTCCGTCATTCTGTCCGTGCCTCTGGATTCTTACGCAGCCAATGGAGGAGATCAATGATCCGGGTGGTACTTTGCGACGACCATGCCGTGGTGCGGCGTGGCATTCGAGACACTTTGACCGAGGCCTCTGACATCAACATCACAGGAGAAGCGGGGAGCTATCCTGAACTACGTGAAGTTCTCCGGAATGTGGCGTGTGACGTCTTGCTGCTGGATCTGAACATGCCAGGACGCAACGGCCTGGAAGTTTTGGCAAGTCTTCGTGAGACAGAGTCAACAGTTAAGGTATTGGTGGTTTCAATGAACCCCGAGGACCAGTATGCGGTGCGGTGCCTGCGCGCCGGAGCACAAGGCTACGCCAGCAAGGCCGCAGACCCTGTCGCCTTGATCGAAGCAGTGCGTACACTGGCACAGGGCCGCAAATACCTCACAGCGGAGGTGGCACAGATGCTTGCGGAGAGTGTGTCCCAACCAGAAAATGAAGCACCCCACACCGCGCTGTCCGAAAGGGAATTGCAGACACTTCTCAAAATTGCCAGTGGCAAACGGCTTTCTGAAATCGCAGAGGAACTAATGCTCAGCCCCAAAACGGTGAGCGTCTACCGCGCCAGAGTACTGGAAAAACTAAAACTCAGTAATAACGCCGAACTAACGGTGTACGCGATCCGCAACCAGCTGGTCTGACACCCGCTCAACGCTGGGAGGCAAACAGATCAATCGCCCGCTGCATGAGCGTGAGAACCGGCTGCTCCAGCATGGGCAGGGTCGCTGCAATACCAAGCAAACCTACCGTGAGCGTCACCGGAAACCCCACCGCATAGACATTCATCTGCGGAGCAACCCTTGAAATAATACCCAAGGTCAGATTGACAAACAGCAGAAGGGCCATCATGGGCAAGGCAATCCACAAGGCACTGGAGAACAGCGAGGCGCCCATTTCGTAGAGACGCATTTCGGCCAGGCCCTGCATGAAACGGCCATCGACTGGGAACTTGTCAAAGCTCTGGATCACCGCCAGAAGCACCATCAAATGCCCATTGATCACCACGAACAAGAGCATGGCCAAATTGCCAAAGAAGCGCGCCACAGCACTTACCTGCGCATTACTGGTGGGGTCAAAGAACGACGCGAAATTCAAACCCATCTGCAAGCCAATAATTTCGCCAGCGAGCTCCACCGAGGCGAATACGAGCCTGACGGCAAAGCCGATCGCCAAACCAACCACCACCTGCTGCACGGCAGTTCCCAATGCATCAGGGCCATTCAGAGAAACCACCGGCTGATCCACCAACATGGCCTGCGCACACAGCGCGACAAAAAAAGCCAGTCCGATCTTGGCTCGCATGGGAATCACGCGCATGGAAAAAAGGGGCGCCACAGAAAATACGGCCAGCACTCGCAGGAATGGCCACAAAATGGGCGAAAGCCATGCCACCAATTGCGATTCAGAAAACGTGATCACAACAATGCGGTCGCCATTAGCCGATCACTGACGGAATGGATTCAATGGTGCGTCGAATGAAATCTACCAGTGTCGTGATCATCCACGGCCCGGCCAAAGCAAAAACCAACATTGCAGCAATCAGTTTTGGCACAAATGCCAGAGTGGCTTCGTGGATTTGGGTCACCGCCTGAAAAATACTGACAAGAAGCCCCACCCCCATCACCACCCCCAGCACAGGCATGGCAATCATCAGCAACAGCGTGAGAGCATCGCTCCCGATGGTCAGTACCATTTGAGCTGTCATGGCAACTCCTTCATTGGACAAAGCTCGCGGCCAGCGAACCGATCAGCAGATTCCACCCATCTGCCAGGACAAACAGCATCAGTTTGAAAGGCAACGCAACGAGCACAGGCGAGAGCATCATCATGCCCAAGGACATGAGAATGCTGGACACCACCATATCGATCACCAGAAACGGGATGAAGATCATGAAGCCGATCTGGAAGGCCGATTTGAGTTCGCTTGTGACAAACGCCGGCACCAGCACCCGCAAGGGGGCGGTTTCAGCAGTTACGGTGGCATCCAAGCGTGCGAGGCGGGCAAACAAGGCGAAATCGGACTGCCGCGTCTGCTTGAGCATGAACTGGCGCATGGGGGCTTCTGCCTTCTCAACTGCTTGCTCAAAGCTGATGGCATTGGCTGTGTAAGGCACATAGGCGTCCTGGTACACCCGATCCAGAGTCGGCCCCATGACAAACATGGTCAGGAAAAGCGAGAGCCCGATGATGACCTGATTGGGGGGTGCCGACTGTGTTCCGATCGCCTGGCGCAGCAGCGACAGGACGATCACGATACGCGTAAACCCTGTCATCATCAGCAATACGGCTGGCAAAAAAGATAGTGCCGTAAAAAATAGCAATGTCTGAATCGGCACAGAAAAACTCGTGCCATTGCTCCCCGAACCTACCAGCACCGGTAAAGAGCCCCCAGACTGCGCCCATGCTCCCGATGGAAGCAACGCCACCGCCATCAAAACCATAACCCAACCAGCACGGCATCGCATCTGACCCTCGACGTTCCGTTCATTGGCCATGAAAAGCCCTTGTGGTATCCGCCGATTCAACGGATGGTGCGAGTTTTTGCTTTTGCATTTCACTTGCAAAATTTTGCTCCGGCACCATCGTCGCACCGGCCTGCGGAGGCAAAACATGGAGGCAACTGACTTGCTGCGCAGTGACCCCCAGCACCAGCACGGTCCGAGAACCCTCAGACCCCACCTCGACCGTCACTACACGCTGATGTGGCCCCACGGCAATTGCGGACAACACCCTTGAAGCAGTGCCTGGTGCCATCCCGCTGCCTGCCTGTCTTTGCTGGATACGACGAACCAGCCATGGCAAAGCCGCCATGGCAGCCACGAAAACGACCACCACCAGCAGCGTCTGCGATATGCTTCCCAAATTACCCACGGCTGACCCGACGTAGACGCTCTGAAGGAGTGACGACATCGGTCAGGCGGATGCCGAACTTGTCATTCACCACCACCACCTCCCCCTGAGCGATCAAGTAGCCATTCACCAACACGTCCATGGGCTCGCCTGCCAGCGCATCCAGCTCCACCACCGAACCCTGGGCCAGTTGCAAGATGTACTTGATGGGTACCTTGGTCCGTCCCAACTCCACCGATAGCTGGACCGGAATGTCGAGAACCATGTTGATGTCGTTGTGCGACGTATCGGGGCCACCCGCCGAAAAGGGCCGCACAGGCTCTCCGCTGAGGGGGCCTCCCTGCTCTGCGTCACCCGGCTTTGCATCCGACTGCTTTTGCTCTTCGAGGGCCTCGGCCCAACCGGCAAATGGATCGTCTGCCGCATCACCGCTCTTGTTGTCTTCAGCCGACATCTTTTTCTCCCATCCAGTGCATGTCCGCGTTGCGCAGGCATTCTTCTATGCGAATGGCGTACTTGGAATTGTGTGTCCCGTACTGGCATTCAAAAATTGGTACGCCTCCAATGGAAGCGCGGATACGGGGCTCTCTGTCGAGCTCAATAAAGTCCCCCGGCTTCATGGCCAGGAGTTGCTCCACGGTGGCATCTGCCCGCGCCAACTCGGCCACCAGGGTCACCTCGGCCGCCTGTATTTCGCGCGTCAGCACACGCACCCAGCGGCGGTCCACCTCGATCGAATCCCCTTGCGTCGATGAATACAGCACATCGCGTATGGGCTCCAGTGTGGCATAGGGCATGCAGATGTGAATGGCGCCCGCCAAGTCGCCGATTTCGAGCTGGAAGGCAGTGGACACCACAATCTCGCTGGGCGTAGCAATATTTGCAAACTGTGGCTGCATTTCAGAGCGCTGATAATCCAGTTCCAGCGGATAAATGCCTTGCCAAGCTTTCTTGTACTCGGTACAGATCACATCCACCAAGCGCTGAATGACCCGCTGCTCCGTGGGGGAAAAATCTCGCCCTTCAATCCGGGTCTGAAACTTGCCAACGCCTCCGAACAAGGTATCGATGATGCCGAACACCAGAGACGGCTCACAAACGATCAGGCCACTGCCCCGCAACGGTCGGATAGCCACAATATTGAAGTTGGTCGGCACCGCCAGCTCCCGAAGGAATGCGCTGTAGCGCTGCACAGCGACCGTACCGACCGAAATTTCGGGGCTGCGGCGAATGAAGTTGAACAGACCGATACGAAAATTGCGTGCAAACCGCTCATTGACGATTTCCATCGTCGGCATGCGGCCACGAACAATACGCTCCTGGCTGGAGATGTCGTAGTTGCGTACCTCGCCCTTCTCAAGAACTTCCTCTTCCGTTTTTTGACTCTCCCCGGTCACCCCCTCTAGTAGGGCATCGACTTCTTCCTGGGACAGAAAAGATTCACTCATGGTGCAGCCCTCATTCAGCCTACTGGATGATGAAGCCGGAAAAAAGCACCCGCCGAACCGGGTTGGCAGCAGCCTTGCGTGAGCGAGGCTGCTCGTCACCCTCATCGCCCTTCTGAGCGTCGGCACGCCCCTTAGCTGCAGGCACATCAAAGCCCAAGGGTCGAGACACCTCCCGATGGATATCAGCCGCCAACTTCTCCTTGCCATCACGGCTCAGAAGCTCGTCCGAGGTTCTTTGCGACGCAAGCATGATGATGCTGTTGCGAATACTGGGCATGTGCTGCTTGACCAGATCTGCCGTTTTGGTGTCAGCCAGCTCCAAAGTGATTCCGAGCTGTGCAAACCGCTCCCCACCGTTGTCTGCGAGATTCACCACCAAGGTGTCTATGGGTAAAAAAGTGGGTGCCACCGCCGGTGCGGATGCCTTGGTCGGCGCACTTCCCTCACCCTCTTCATCATCCGCATGGCGCTGGGACAGAAACCATGCAGCTCCGCCCCCCGCCACAACCAGCAAGAGCACGACCACCGCTCCAATGATGATCAGCTTTTTGCTCTTGGCAGGTTTTTTTGCAGGCTCAGCTGCAGATGCATTGGTCGACACGTTGAAATTTCCTTGCTGGGGGCAGGCTAGGCATTGGCCCTGCGCCAACTGCCGATTCTTGTATGCAATTCATTATTGGACACATACATGCCCATAATAGCCAGAATAAAACCGCAAACCCCCCGCATTACACGGGGCAACCTAGGCCATTGCCCTGCATGCGGGGCATGATGCCATCAGACAAAAATATCAACCGCACGATCCCCCTGTAGATTGGCACGCACTGTAGCAGTCGTCCCAACAGAAGACACCGACACTTGGGCCTGCTTCGGAGCATTCTTCGGGTTGCCTGATCCGGCGTTTTCATCACCCGAGCGATGACCCGATCCCCCTACAGACACACCGGACAGCACAAGCCCTTCCTGGCGAAGCATGTCCCTCAATTGGCCCACACTGCCATCAAGCAACTCCCGTGTCTGGGCCTCGTCGCTGCCAAACGCCACATGGGCCTCATTGCCCTCCAGCGAAACACTCACCTCGACCGGCTGACCGTCATGCCTGACCGTCATTCTGGCGTTCTGAATGTTTTGGTGAACCCAGTAAGCCACCTGCTCTGCCACAGCATCCTCGGCCCCCACCATTGCGGGATCAACACCCTCTGCCACGGCCTCGCTCCCGAAACCCATGGATCGATCCTGAATCAATTCCGCTGTCCCTCCAGCACCCGAAACTGAGGCACCGGAATCAACTCCCCGCGCAAAAATACGCCCCCCTACGGCAGTGTCGGACGAAAATTGTGCCAACGCTATCGGCACACCCTCAATGACTTGCTCCGTGGGACGAGAACCATCCCTGCCAGCACCTCCGGTATCCCTGCGATCAGCGGCAGAAGACTGGGGGGAAGCCCCCTGAATAGCCGTCACGCTCGAGCCTTTCACACCAGCAGAGCCCAGACCTTGTAAACCTTGCGTTGATGCCACATCAACTGACTGTGCAGTTCCTGGGCTCAATCGCCCGATCATCTTGCGCTTTCCGGCAACCTCGACAGCAGGCATGGCTCCCTGGATTTCGGCGGCCGACCCACGCTCATCCCCCGTCAAAGCAGCATCCTGCAGCGCTGTCTGCAAAAGCAGGCTCCCCTCACCCAATGGGTGCAGAGCCGACAGCCCCCCCGTCAAAGGCACCGGGGACGCTGCCGGGCCTGCCGTCTGCAATGCCCCCGCTCCTGGTCCAGCGCCTCCCTGCACTGCGCCTCCTCCCATCGCAGACGCCCACTGCCACGGAAAAAGCCCTCCCTGTAACACAGCTTGCGCAGCCATGTCGGCGGCCACCGGGTCTGACACCAGCGCATCCTCCGCGGCCGCTTGCGGCAGCAACGCATCTTGCGCGCCGCCATCGCCCAAGGCTGCGAGCAACGCCATGAACCCCCCTGCGGTGGCTCCACCCTGCGTATCAGCCAACGAATCCTTGCCCTGCGCCTGAGATTTTCCACGAGCTGCCTGGGTGCCCTGATTTCCCTGGTGGCTTGTAATGCGTGCTTGTTCCATTTCACTTCTCCGGGCCCACTAGGAGCCATTGAACGATTGGCGATACTGCAAAGCAGCCCGCTCATCGGTTTGCTTCTGATCTCGTCGCATCTGCGCCTGCAAGGCATCACGCTGTCGCTTATCCAGCAATTTCTTCAGGCTGGCAAGGCGCAATTCCGCCTGCAGCAAAGAGCGCTCGGCCGCGCTCACACGCTCCACATGCGAGCCAACCACGCTGACCTGCAACCCCACGGCATGCCCCAGCCGGTCCATGAACTGGTAGTGGTGATACATCACCTCTGGTTGCACTGCAGCGTTGGGCCGCATGCCCCATCGGTTTTGTGTTTCGAGGGCATAGCCTTCGAGCTGATCGAGCTGTGCCTGCGCCGCCTGGCTGGCGCTGCGGGCATCCTGCAGCGACCGACGCGCATCATCCCGCTGACGCAAGGCCATCTCAACGGCAACCGACAAGGCATTGGAAACAGACATGGGGGGTCGTGCTCCAGCGTTCAGTTCAGTACATCGTGCATGGCATAGAGGCTCTCTTGCATCGGCGCCGCCTCACGCATGCCCTGCTGCAGAAAGGCCGCCATGGCAGGCTGCAGGCGGATGGCCTCATCCAGCAAAGGGTCCGAGCCGCTCATGTACGCCCCTACCTGCACCAGATCCCGGCTCTTCTGGTAGCGCGAATATACGGCCCGAAACTGCCGGGCCAATTCAAAATGTTCTTGCGACACCACGTTGTGCATGACCCGTGATGCCGACTGCTCGATGTCGATGGCCGGAAAATGCCCCGTTTCGGCCAGCGCACGCGACAGCACGATGTGCCCGTCCAGAATGGCCCGTGCCGCATCTGCAATCGGATCCTGCTGATCATCCCCCTCGGACAGCACCGTATAGAAGGCGGTGATAGAGCCCACACCATGCAGCCCGTTGCCGCTACGCTCCACCAATTGGGGCAGCTTGGCAAAGCATGAGGGCGGATACCCCTTGGTGGCGGGCGGCTCGCCAATGGCCAAAGCGATCTCGCGCTGCGCCATGGCATAGCGGGTGAGCGAATCCATGAGCAGCAGCACATGTTTGCCCTTGTCCCGGAAATGCTCGGCCACCGCCGTGGCGTAGGCCGCGCCCTGCATGCGCAGCAACGGAGGGGCATCCGCAGGTGCAGCCACCACCACGGCACGGCCACGGTCCTGTGCACCCAGAATGTCCTCGACAAATTCCTTGACTTCACGGCCCCGCTCGCCGATCAGTCCCACCACAATCACATCGGCCCGGGTGTAGCGCGCCATCATGCCCAGCAGCACGCTCTTGCCCACGCCCGAACCGGCAAACAGACCCAGACGCTGGCCACGCCCCACCGTCAGCAAGGCATTGATGGCACGCACACCGGTGTCCAGTGGCTCGCGCACGGGATCCCGGTCCATGGCATTGATAAGGCGCCGGTCCATGGCTTCAGCCACCACTTCTTGCAGGGGGCCACCATGATCGAGTGGAAAGCCTTGGGCATCCACCACACGGCCCAGCAGGCCATCACCCATTGGCACGCGCAATGCGCCTACCCGATGGAGGGGACGTGAAGGTTCTGGCTCATCCAGGCGAGGTACGGGAATGTAAGGCGCCGCCGGCACCACGCTGGCCCCACTGGACAGGCCGTGGATATCACCCGCAGGCATCAAAAAGGCACGGTCCGCAGAAAACCCCACCACCTCGGCCAACACCGGCGCATGGCCCGTCTGCTGAACCAGGCACTGCGACCCCACCGGAACGCGAATGCCTACGGCCTCCAGCACCAGACCGGTCAGACGCGTCAGGGTTCCACGCGTTTCCAGCGGATGGTTGCCCGACACACGGCTGAGCGACGCATCCAGAAAGCCCGACCAGGCTGGAGTCTTGTCAGATACCATTGCCATGGCTCACCTCCTCCCAGGCTGTCACCAAACCCAACGGGGCAATGGCGTGCTGCCAGCGCTTTTCCAGGCTGCCATCGACCACCATGCCCGCCTGCTCAACCAGGCAGCCGCCCGGCGGAACGGATGCATCAGCAACCCACTGGAGCGATGCGGCCACCATATCCTGTTGCAGTGCAGGGCCCACCAATGCATGGTCTTCAGGGTGGAGCCGCACCGTAGCAGGGCGGCCATCCGACACCAGCATGCCCAGTGCCTCCTGCACTACCGGCTTCAGCGCATGGGGATTGGAACGCAATTCCTGGCGCACTACCTGACGCGCAATCTCGCAGGCCAGCTCTAGCACCCCTTGTGCCATGTTCTGCTGCAGATCGCCCAGGCTGGCGTTCAGCGTCTGCACCACCGCGTCAAGCCGCTGCGCTGCCTCCTGGCCCTGCCCGGCTACATAGTCGTCCATGCGCTGCTGCCACTCCAGGCTGGCCTGGGCACGACCTTGCGCCTCGCCCTGTTCAAAGGCTTCCTGACAGGCTTGCTCCAGCAAGGCCTGCCGTGCAGCATCATCCAGCTCCACCTCGATGGGCGTCTCATCCACAGGCGCTTCAACCACCGCATCCGAGCCATCCACGGCACCAAACTGCCACTGCGTCACATCACCCACCTCTTCACGAGGAATGAAGCGGGCATAAAGACGATTTTTAGACGAAGGCGTCGTCACCACCGCCTCCGATCACAATTTGTCCTTCATCGGACAGACGCCGAACCGTCTTGAGAATCTCCTTCTGCTGCGCCTCCACCTCGGACAAGCGCATAGGCCCGCGCGATTCCAGATCTTCGCGCAACGCCTCGGCAGCACGGGAAGACATATTGGAGAGAAACTTCTCGCGCAACTCCGGCATGGCCCCTTTGAGCGCCACGATGAGCGTTTCGGATGCGATTTCCTTGAGCACCGTCTGGATGGCACGGTCGTCGAGCTTGATGACATCGTCGAACACGAACATCTTGTCCATGATCTTCTGGGCCAGGTCCGGGTCGTGGCTGCGAATCGACTCCAGCACCACCGTATCGACGTTCGAGCCCAGCAAATTGATGATTTCGGCAGCCGTCTTGATGCCCCCCAGGGAGGTCTTGCGAATCTTGTCGCCGCCCGCCAGCACTTTGAAAAGCACCTCGTTGAGATCCTTCAGCGCCATGGGCTGGATACCTTCGAGCGTCGCCACGCGCAGCAGCACCTCGCTGCGCTGGCGATCGGTGAACTGCATCAGCACAGCAGCAGACTGCTCATGGTCCAGATGCACCAGAATGGCCGCCACGATCTGGGGATGCTCGTTGCGCAACAACTCGGCAACGGACAGCGGATCCATCCATTTCAGGCTTTCAATACCCGATACATCTCCCCCTTGCAGAATGCGGTCGATCAGCAATCCGGCCTTGTCATCCCCCAGCGCCCGCTTGAGCACAGCACGCACATAGTTGCCCGTGTCCGACACCAGCAGGCTCTGCGCGGCTGCGGCATTCGAAAATTTGCTGACAACCTCGTCCACCTTCTCGCGCGACACACTGCGCATATGGGCGATGGTTTCTCCCAGCTTCTGCACCTCCTTGGGAGACAGATGCTTGAACACCTCGGCGGCTTCCTCCTCGCCGAGGGACATCAGAAAAATGGCGGCTTCGTTCAGGCCCTGGTCATCCATGGTGCGTCTTGCCGTTCTGTCTGCGGGTCAGCCGATATCGCCGTTGACCCAGTTTTTCACAATATTGGCCACTGCCATCGGATTCTGGCGCGCCAGTGCACGGGCGTCCTCCAGGCGTAATTCTTCGGGCGTGGCCTGGGCCGGCTCGCCCGGCTTGGGCGCAGGCAGCGCCGGGCGCTGCGGCATATCGGCCTCCAGTGCATCCAACTGCGCGCCCGCCATCTGGATTTCCTTCGGTTTGCCCAGCGCCTTGAGCGCTGGCCGGACCAGCCCCAGCAACACCAGCGCGGCAAACAATGACATGCCGACAGGCCAAGCGAGGCTGCGTGCCAGGTCCACAGCTTCGGGCTGCTTCCACAACGGCATTTCGTCCTGCGGCGCTGCATCCACCTGGAACTGTGCATTCATGAGATTGACCGAATCGCCCCTCTCCTTGTTGAAACCAATGGTCTCGCGGACCAGCGCCGTCATCTGCTCAATCTGCTCGGGCGTCAGCGCCTTGGTCACCATCTTGCCCTTTTCCTCAGCCGACTGGTAGTTGACCACTACGGCCGCGCTCACCCGCTTGACCGCCCAGTTATTGCCCCGCGTCACGCGCACGGTCTTGTCGACCTCGAAATTGGTGGTGGATTCACGCTTGGTACTGCCCTGCTCCGCCCCCCCTTGCTGCCCCGCTGCGGCAAGCGCCTGCCCCGGGCCGTTGATAGGCGCTGCCGAGGGTGCAGGCGGCTGGTTTGCGACAGCCCCCGGCCCTACCACCGTGGTATTCGTGCTGGAATTTTCCCGGCTCTCCAGCACCTGTTGGCTGCGAATCACCGTCGCATCGGGCGTCTGGTTGGGCCGGTACTGCTCCGAGGTCGATTCTGTCTGGCTGAAATCGAGCTCTGCCGTCACCTGCGCCTTCACATTGTTGCGCCCCACCACCGGCTCCAGAATTTCCTGAATGCGGCGCGTGTACTGCTGCTCAATCTGCTGCACATACTGCAATTGCTGGGCATCCACGCCATTGCCGGCGCCCGGCTCAGAGGTCTGCGACAGCAGCTTGCCGGTATCGTCCAGCACGCTCACGGCCGAGGGCGCCAGCTCCGGCACACTGGAAGCGACCAGGTGCACGATACCCGCCAGCTGGGCGCGGTCCAGCACACGCCCCGGGTACAGGCTGACCAGAATCGATGCAGAGGGTTTTTGCTGCTCGCGGAAGAACCCGTTCTGGTTGGGCAGCGCCAGATGCACGCGCGCACTTTGCACCGATGACAGCGCCTGGATGGAGCGCGTCAGCTCCCCCTCCAACCCCCGCTGAAAATTCAGCCGCTCCTGGAACTGCGTCATGCCAAAGCGATTGGCCTCCATCAGCTCAAAACCCGACACCGACCCCTTAGGCAAGCCCTGCGACGCTAGGCGCAAACGCACATCGTGCACCTTGTCCGACGGCACCAGAATGGCACCGCCTCCATCAGCATGTTTGTAGGGCACATTCATTTGCGACAACTGCGCCACGATGGCGCCACCGTCCTTATCGGACAGGTTGGAGAACAGCACCCGGTAATCGGGCTGACGACCCAACACCACCGCGGCAATGGCGGCGGCCACCAGCAGCACCACCCCCACACCCAGGCGCATACGCTGCGCCCGGTCCAGGGTGGACAGCCGCTGAATCCATGCGGGGTTGGCGGGAGGAGAGTTCAATGGAGCTTCGACAACTGCGGACATGTTGCTTTCCAGTATGGCAGGCCCGGTGACAGTCCTGGCGTGGAGTCGATTATTCGGGCGTCCACCCCACCATGTTCGCTGGATAAGCCGCGCATTTGACCATCATTTCCCCCGGATGGCCTGATCTGGTCCGACTACGATTGCGTCATCCCCCATTCCCACCGGACACTGCCATGGACCTCCGCATCTCAAGCGCAACCTCCCCCCTCGCGGGTGCCGGTCTGGCGCGCCGTGCCGCAGCGCCCCAGATGGAAACCAAGGAGGCCGGGTTTTCAGGCGCCCTCAAAGGTGCACTGCAGTCCGTCAGCGCCAACCAGAACCGTGCTGCCGACATGCAACGCGAAGTGCAATTTGAAAACCCCAACGTCAGCCTGGAAGAAACCATGGTCGCCATCCAGAAGGCGCAAATCGGCTTTCAGGCCACGCTGCATGTGCGCAACCGCATGGTGCAGGCCTATACCGACATCATGAACATGCAGGTGTGAGTGCCGCCTGGCACTGCATCAACACATCTTTCGCTCCGTTTTTATGGCTGCTTGCGATTGCCTGTAAAGCGATAGAGCCGATTTTCATTCATATTTTCTGAGTTCAGCTGCCACAGGTATTCCGGGGCCGCTGATCGCTCTGTAAAAAAGCACTGGTACATCGCTACACCAGTGCTTTTTGCTTTTGTTTTGATAGCTTATAGCGCTTACCCAGTAAGCGCTAGAGCCCTAAAATGCCAAATATTTCGCCTACCCCTCACAGGGGAACCCCCTGCCTCAGTGCATCATCTGCGGCTGGCCTTCAAACATGTGCTCAAACTGCGCCAGCCAGGGCTCGGCCAGGCAGCGTATCTGCGCGTCGTTGCGCAGGATGCGCTGCATGATCACGGTCTTTTCCTTGCGGTGCTCGGGCAGCAGTTCGCAGTCTTCGGACTTGAAGCGCAACTCCTCGATCAGAACCGCACAGGCGCCTTCGTAGCGCACCACACCATCCCAGTCCTTGGCCAGTGCGGCCTCCAGCATCTTGCGGCTGCTGTCTTCAATCGCTTTGTAATAATCAATCAGCATGTCGGACATTCTCAAGCCCCCCCACCTTGTGACGCGGCATTGCTGCCCGCACCAATTTGATCCCAGCTTTGCGCTACAGGCGTAATCAATTCAACCACCTCTTCCACCAAGCTGATGTCGTTGCGCAAGTTGGCCATTGTCAACCGCTGAATGCAATAGTCATACAAGGCCCGCAGATTGGCGGCAATCTCTCCGCCCTGGGCAGGGTTGAGGCCCCCTTTAAGGCCTTCTTCCAGAATGCGCACTGCCTTGCCCAAATGGCGCCCTTTTTCTTCAATCTCACCACGCTGCATGGCGCCACGCGCTGCATTCAACGACAGTACCAATCCATCAAACAACATCTTGATGAGCATATGGGGCGAAGCACCATCGATACCGGACTGAACGCCAACCTGCCGGTACGCCGATGCGGCGCGGGAACTGACTGGGGTGTACATCGACTGCTCCTTCATGTGCTACTTGTAGTCAATATCGGCAGTTGATGGGAAAACTCAAGCAGTTACTGCGGCACTTCTGAGCGACAATCACGGTGCTGATTCAGGTTTTACGAAGCTATTGTTTTGATAGCTGTTCGGGCAAGTCCAATTTGACTTGCAGCAAAAAAACACTCTAACCGTTGCCCTTGTTCCACTGGCTGACCTGCGCCGAGATATAGTTATTGAGCGCCGACAGCGACCCCATCTTCGCATCCAATGCTGTGTACTGCGCGCGCAAGCGCTTTTCCACCACAGCGGCACGGTCATTCACCTTATCTTGCTCCGACACATTGCGCTTGACGGCTGAATTAAGTGCATCGGCCTTGTTATTCATCAGGCCATCGAGCGCGAGCAACTGTGAGGTGAAGCTCTTGAACTGCACCGCAATGCCGCCACCACCGCCCGTGCTGGCCGCCGGGGTGGCAAACAGGGCCTTGAGTGCAACGGGGTCTTTGAGCGACGCGTCGAGCTTGGTGCTGTCAACGGCCAGCTTGCCGCCACGCTCCATGCTGATGCCAACGTCCGCCAGCCGCTGAAACACCCCCGCACCCGCCCCTGCCGAACCCATGGTCAGCGTGCGCAGTGCTCCTTGCAGGCCAACGGCCGTGTTGTCGCCCTGCAGCACACCGGCAGTTTTCGTTTCAGCGTCGTACTTGGTGGAGGCACTCAGCAAGTCGTTGACCGCGTTGTAGGCAGTTACGAAATCCTGAATATTCTTTTTCATTGCCACGGCATCGGTGCCCACGGTCATTTTCACTTCTTCAGTGCTGACCTGCGAGACAGTGAGCTTGAGCCCTGGAATGGTGTCAGCGAAGGTATTGTCGGTCGACGAAATGTCGATGCCGTTGATCTTGGCCAGCGTGTTCTGGGCATATGAGAACTGCGTGCTATTGGCCGCCATGCCGACGCCCGGAGCGTTCTGCGGGTCAAACGTCAGGGCTGCCAAGCCAGGGGAACCCCCGTCTTCCGCCACCTGAATGCGAAACCCCGATGCCTCACCCGTTTTGGCCGAGCGCACCAACAGGCGCTCACCCGTGGCGTCGCGCATCACCGTGGCCGTCACGCCACCATTCGAGTCGTTGATTTTGGCAGCAATGGTGGTGAGCGAATCGTTGGCGTCCACGGTTACTTCCAGCGGCGAATCGGTACCGGGGGTGAACGAGGCTGGTGGGGTGGTGTGCAGCCAGGTACCGAGCTGAATGGTGAGCGTGCCCGCTCCCACCGGCGCATCCTTGACCACAGGCGCCGATGCCACCGACTGCGCACGCGCCATTTGCTGCACGCTGATGCCAAACGAGGTGGCACTGGCAATGCCCGACACCGTGGCCGACACCGCCGCGCTGTTGGACGAGGTGACCGACATGCCGTTCCAGGAGCCATCGCGCGTGAGCTTGGCCGCTGCGTCCGACAGCGTGGACATGAGCGACTTCATTTGCGAATAGGCAGACAGCCGGGTCTGGATGGTGGCCGCCTGGGTCTGAAGCTGAGTCAGCGGGCGCTTTTCTAGCGCCACCATCTGCGAGACGATGCTGTTGACATCCAGTCCGCTGCCAATACCTGCTGATGAAATGGCCATGTCGCTCTCCTTGGCGTGCCCGAAACCCGGGCTGTGCAAAAACAGCATGATTCTTGCAAAAACCGGCCCCATGCAAAAGCCGGAAAAGCGGCGATAGGAGCCACCCCATCGCCGCTTTGGCGGGCTGGGGCGTACCCCAACCCTTCGAGATTACCGAACTTACCGCAGCAGAGACAGCACTTGCTGGGGCAGTTGGTTGCTCTGAGCCACCATCGCCACACCGGCCTGCTGCAGGATCTGGGTGCGCGAGAGATTGGCGGTTTCCTTGGCAAAGTCGGCGTCCACGATACGGCCACGGGAGGCGGACAGGTTTTCAGACTGAATGTCGATGTTACCCACCGAGTTCTCAAACCGGCTCTGCAGGGCGCCCAAGTCGGCACGGGCAGAGTTCACCTGGTCAATCGCATCGTCAATCTTCTTGAGTGCAACCCAAGCATCTTTCTGGGTATCAACCTTGAGGGTGTCGATCCCCTTGATATCCGTTCCGCTGGCAGCAGAAACGGACAACCCGGAAAGACCAGAATTGGCAGCCGTAAAACCATTGAACGTCACTGCCTCCGGGACTCCCGCGGAAGTCAGTTTGGACGACATCAGCTCCAGCTTATAAGTGTTATCGTCATTTTTCGTCAGGAAGGCAGTAACCCCCGTGTCAGCGGACTTGTTATTGATAGCCGACACCACATCACCCAAACGCTGCACGCCAGAGGTGGCAGCACGGATCTCGCCTAGGTTGATCGTCGTTCCCGCTACTGCAATGGTCAGCGTATTCGAATCAATCTTGGTAGCAAAGCCTGAAACAGTGGTGTCGGATGCATTCACACTGGCCACCGAACCTGTGGAATAGGCAACGCTGGACAGCCCGCTGGCGCTCGAGTCCGTCAGCGCACCCACGGTGATGTTGTCGCCTGCATTGGCACCCACCTGGAACAGCGCGCCCGCAAAAGAACCGTCCAGAATCTTGGTGCCGTTGAAACTGGTCTGTTTGGCCACACGATCCACTTCGTCCGTAAGCTGCTTCACTTCAGCCTGCAGGGCTTCGCGGTCGGCCTTGCTATTGGTAGCGTTGCTGGCCTGCACGGCCAGTTCGCGCATGCGCTGCAGCATATCGCCAACCTTGCCCAGGGCGCCTTCAGCCGTTTGCGCCAGCGAGATGCCATCGTTGGCATTGCGGGCGGCCACAGCCAGACCCTTGATCTGAGTGCCCATGCGTTCGGCAATGGCCAAACCAGCGGCGTCGTCCTTGGCGCTGTTGACGCGCAGGCCGGACGACAGACGCTGCATCGATGTTGCCAGCGAACCGGCCGACAAGCCCAGATTGCGCTGGGCATTCATCGAGGGAAGATTGGTGTTGATGGTAGAGGCCATTTGAATGCTCCTTGGTGACTAAATTCCGGCTAAACCGCCGATCACAACGCTGGCACTACACCAGCAGCCTAGACCGGGGCGGCAGTAACGTGAACCCATCCATCGCTTGCCGGTCCACAAATTCGTTTGAACTTGTTATGTGGGTTATCGGGCTCCTGCAGGCAGAACTTGAGCACTTCGTAACAAATATTTTTTGGTGCTTGCCTGCCCGAGAACAGAGATGGGGGGCATTTCCCCCTTTTTTTCCGACGCCACACCCAGACCAGAAGGAGAAGAATTCAACCATCGCTAGGGCAACCAAGTGCAATGGTGCCTTGGTCATGACAGCAATGCCTCAGCCCTTTAGTGAAGGAGTTACGCAATGGCCTCGACCATCAACACCAATATTGCCTCGATCAATGCCCAACGCAACCTGGGCCTGTCGGCCACATCGCTGGCAACATCGATGCAGCGTCTGTCGTCCGGCCTGCGCGTCAACAGCGCCAAAGACGACGCCGCTGGCTTGGCCATCTCCGAACGCATGAATACCCAGGTCCGCGGCCTGACAGTGGCATCGCGCAATGCCAACGATGGCATCTCGCTGGCGCAAACGGCTGAAGGCGCCCTGGGCAAGGTTGGCGATATGCTGCAGCGCATGCGTGAACTGGCCGTGCAGGCCAGCAACGCCACCAATAGCAAGGCCGACCGCACTGCACTACAGGCCGAAGTCAAGCAGCTCAGCGATGAAATTGACCGCGTAGCAAAGCAAACCAGCTTCAACGGCCAGAAAATTCTGGATGGCTCATTTGTGGGTGCAGTCTTCCAGGTCGGGGCCAACTCGGGCGACAACGTGACGCTGGGTGCGTTGGCTGACACGCGCGGCACAGGTCTGGCGAACATCAGCTACTCCACCGGTTCCGCCCCTGCCGTTGATCCTGCAGCCATTACCGGTTTTGCCACCGCGATTCCTGCTAACACACTGACCATTCAGGTGGGAAGCACGCCAGCCATCGATCTGGGTGGAATTAAGGGCGCAATGTCGGGCGTGGAGCGACTGGGCCAAGTGGTGTCCGCCATTAACGCCAAGTCGGCCGACACAGGCATCACCGCCTACCTGACCAAAAACGATGCTGGCACCTACGACCTGGAGTTGATGTCATCCAAACTGGATGCCAATGGAGATCCTGAAGCCGTTACGCTTGCAGGATTTGACGTGACAAACTCTGGCTTTGACGCAGCCACTGTACAAGGGACATTCGTAGATGCAACAGGCATCGAAAAAACAGGCATCGATAACGTGACAGTCGCCACCCAGCGTGACGCCTGGGTGGCGCTCAAGAAGATTGACAGCGCCATTGATCAAGTCAACTCTGCTCGTGCCGATCTGGGTGCCCTGCAAAGCCGCTTTGAAAGCGCCGTAGCCAATATCGACATCCAGGTGGAAAACCTGGCAGCTTCGCGTGGCCGCATCATTGATGCCGATTTTGCCAAGGAAACCGCCAACCTCTCGCGCACCCAGATCCTGCAGCAGGCCGGCACCGCCATGGTAGCGCAGGCCAACCAGTTGCCGCAGCAAGTGCTACAGCTGCTACAAGGGTAAGCTGGAGAAGCCCTATTATCTTGAGCTGCGATCAATCCTTGATCGCAGCTTTTTTTATTCCGCAGCATGACCCACCCTCGTCGCATTTTCGTATTTCCTTGCGGTTCCGAGGTCGGCCTGGAAATACACCGGTCATTACAGCACTCGGCGCATTTCGAATTGATAGGCGGCGCCAGCACTGATGACCATGGGCGTTTTGTCTTCGAGAACTACATTGGCGATCTGCCGTTCCACGACGCTCCAGGGTTTGCGGATGCGCTGATCCGGGTCGTGAATGAGCAACGCATCGACGCCATCTACCCTGCCATGGACGCCGTTGCAGATACCGTGCAAAGCTTGGCGCCGCGCTTGCCTTGCCAGGTCATTGGCAGCAGCGCACGGGCAACAGCCATTTGTGCATCCAAGAGCGCGACCTATGCACTGCTGGAAGGCCGGGTGGCTCTTCCCACACAGTATGCTGCACCGGAAACTGCACAGTACCCCATCTTTATCAAGCCTGACCGGGGATATGGAACGCGCAACTGCCTGAAGGCCGACAACCCAGAGGCGGCGCAGCAATTTCTCGCACAGTCTGCGCCTCGAACATTCCTGTTGCAGGAATACCTGCCGGGTCGCGAATGGACGGTGGATTGTTTCTCAGACCGGCATGGCACACTTCGCTTTCACGCCGCACGAGGCCGCGACCGCATCAGCAACGGCATCAGCGTGCGAACTTCCCCACGAAACGATTTTGCAGAAACCTTCGCCGCCTGGGCCGCCCACATCAACGAGGCTCTGCACCCACGCGGGGGGTGGTTCTTCCAGGCCCGCGAGGACGACCGGGGCCAACCTCGACTGCTTGAAGTGGCTGCGCGGATAGGCGGGTCCTCCAGCCTGTTCCGGTGCCAAGGCGTGAACTTTGCCTTATTGAGCGCATTTGATGCATTTGAGCAGGATGTTTTCATTGCACCCAATACCTATGCGCTCGAGCTTGATAGAGCGCTTGATAATCGCTATCGGCTGAGCATTGCCTACGGCCATATTTTTGTGGATCTTGACGATTGTCTGATCGTCCGCGGAAGCATTAATCACCAGCTCGTCAGTTTTCTGTACAAGTCGATCGGGGAAGGCAAAAGTATTACGCTGCTAACCCGGCATGCGCGAGACCCCCGCCAAACACTGCTTATGTGGCGCATCGGCGACTTGTTCGACCATGTTGTACACCTCATGCCTCACGAAAAGAAGTCTACATACATTGACCGCAAGGACGCGATATTTATCGATGACTCCTTCGCGGAACGGCAGGATGTGGCCCAACGTACCGGCATTCCGGTCTTTGCACCCGACATGGTGGAAGCTCTTTTGTAACACCCCGAATAACACATCGCTACACAATGAACACAGGAAACCTTCCGGATCACCCTTCAGCCGCCATTCCCGGGCAAAGGAAGCACCTCGTCTCAAACAGGACGGATGACAACCGCGCCGCACTCGACGAATTGCGCGACCTCACCTTGGGACTGCTCCCACAATTCGGCGGGCATGTCTGGAATCGCCATAGTCTAGTCACTCTCAATGCGGCTTCACTCGCGCGACTGCTGTACCTGGACAACCTGTACAAGAAAATCATCGACGTTCCCGGCGTCATCTGCGAGTTTGGCGTCCAATGGGGCGCCACGCTGACACAGCTCATCAATCTTCGCAGCATTCATGAGCCCTTCAATGTAAGCCGCATCATCCATGGTTTCGACACTTTTGAAGGATTTCCTTCGACGCATGCCAAGGATGGCGGCGACTACACACCCGGCGATCTCGCGACGCTCTCGAATTACGAGATTACACTGGATCGGATCCTTGAATTGATCGAGTCCTTCCCCCCCTACTCACACCTCAAGAAGTTTTCGCTCATCAAGGGCGACGTCTGCGACACCGTCGATCCATGGCTGGAACAGAATCCGCATGCCATCGTGGCGCTGGCGATCTTCGACATGGACCTATACGAACCCACCAAATACACATTGGAAAAAATTGCGCCACGACTGGTCAAAGGTTCCGTCCTAGCATTCGATGAATTGAACTGCAAATTTTTTCCAGGAGAGACCCGCGCCTTAAATGAGGTTTTGGGCCTCAACAATCTCCGTCTCAGGCACAGCCCATACACACCCTATTCTTCTTGGGTGGTGTATGGCGAATGAAGGCATTCCCCCCACCTTGCCACGGAGCAATGAATTCATGGCTGCAAAAACTGTTTATGTTGGCATGAGCGCCGACCTGGTGCACCCCGGCCACCTCAACATATTGAAGAAGGCTGCTGAGTTGGGGAACGTCACAGTGGGCTTACTAACAGATGCGGCCATCGCGAGCTACAAGCGCATACCCTATATGGTGTTTGAGCAGCGCAAGCAAGTCATTGAAAACATCAAGGGTGTTGCAGACGTGGTGGCGCAGGAAACGCTGGACTATGTACCCAATCTGCGCAAACTCAAGCCGCACTATGTGGTTCATGGAGACGACTGGAAAGAAGGAGTACAGCGTGAAACACGCCAGCGTGTCATCGATGCATTGGCAGAATGGGGAGGGCAACTGGTGGAAATACCCTACACCCAAGGCATTTCTTCGACAAAGTTGAATCAGGCACTTCGCGAGGTGGGGTCTACGCCGGAGGTGCGGCTCAAGTCATTGCGTCGCATGCTGCAGGCCAAGCCGCTGCTGAGATTTCTGGACATTCACAATGCTTTAAGCGGCCTCATCATCGAGCACACCCATATTGATACCCCTACAGGGCGGTCCCAATTTGATGGCATGTGGGGAAGCTCTCTAACCGACTCCACCGCGAAGGGCAAACCAGACATTGAGGCCGTGGACGTATCCGCGCGCATGACCACGCTGAACGAAGTGCTGGAAGTCACCACCAAGCCGATCATCTACGATGCGGACACGGGCGGTCAGACGGAGCACTTCCGATTCACCGTGCGGACGCTGGAGCGCCTCGGTGTATCGGCGGCCATCATTGAGGACAAGACCGGGCTGAAGAAAAACTCGCTCTTCGGCAATGACGTTGTGCAGACGCAAGCTTCCATTGAAGAGTTTTCCGACAAGATCCGTGCGGCGAAGCTGGCTCAGGCGACCGATGATTTCATGATCATTGCGCGCATCGAGAGTTTGATCCTGGAAAAAGGTCAGGATGATGCGATAGCCCGTGCAAAAGCGTACCTGGAAGCTGGCGCTGACGGAATCATGATCCACAGTCGTCGAAAAACTCCGGACGAGATTTTTGAGTTTTGTCGCCGCTACCAGGAACTGCCCAACCAAAAAACCCTCGTGGTTGTTCCGTCCAGCTTCAGTACCGTCACCGAAACAGAACTCCAGGAGCATGGCGTTCGCATCGTTATCTACGCCAACCAACTGCTGCGCAGCGCCTATCCAGCGATGCTCGAAACAGCCAAGTCCATTTTGCTGCATCGCCGATCCGCAGAATGCGAGGCGCACATGATGTCCATCGACGCCATCCTGGACCTGATACCCGGCACCAAATAGCCCAGACAGCCACCCATCCATTAATTCGCGTCAAAATGGCTTGTAACGCTTATCGCCAAAGCGCCAATAGCTACTAAACCAATAGCAATCGATATCCAGAGGTGACGATGATAGATCCAGAGGGCTTCCACCGCCAGATGAAGGCGGCGAACTTCGGCCTCTTCACGGGCGTACCTGACTCACTGTTATCGAGCCTGTGCGCGTACATCGATGACTGGAGCAGCGCATCGGAGCACATCATCGCTGCCAACGAGGGCAATGCCATTGCAATTGCGATGGGCTACCACCTGTCCAGCGGCAACTACGCCGCTGTCTACATGCAGAACTCCGGGCTGGGGAACGCCATCAATCCGTTGACCTCATTGGCCGACACACAGGTGTATCGCGTCCCAATGCTGCTGATCATCGGCTGGCGTGGCGAGCCGGGCGTGAAAGACGAGCCACAACATGTCAAACAAGGTCGCATTACGCCTGGGCAGCTCAAGCTTCTTGAAATTCCCTCCTACACACTAGACGCAAACTCCGACAGCCACGCCCTTTTGGCGCAGGCACTGGAGGTGATGGCCCGGACACAGTCTCCCGTCGCGCTTTTGGTGCGCAAGGACACGTTTACGCCCTACACCCGGCAGCGCCCCATTGCTTCACAGCCGTGCTGGACACGCGAAGATGCCTTGACCGCGTTGCTTGATCTCTGCGGTGACGACCTGATCGTTTCCACTACCGGCAAGACTTCGCGCGAGCTGTTTGAATTGCGCGCGCGGCGTGGGGAGGCACAGCGCGACTTCCTGATGGTTGGAGGCATGGGGCATACGGCTTCTCTGGCCTTGGGGGTGGCGCTGGGCAACCCGAGCAAGCGCGTGGTGTGCATCGATGGCGACGGCTCGCTGTTGATGCATATGGGTGCCCTTCCTGTCATCGGCAGCCAAAAGCCCGACAACCTCGTTCATGTCTTGCTCAACAATGCAGCCCATGAGTCTGTCGGCGGTCAACCCACGGTAGCGGACCGCGTGGATTTCGAGGCTATTTCCAAGGCCAGCGGCTATACCTATTACACAAAGGTGGACAGAGCCGCTGCCGTGGCACCAGCTTGGGCCCAATTGAACCTCCATCGCGGCCCCTCCATGCTGGAGGTAAAGATCGGCGTTGGCTCACGTAGCAACTTGGGGCGCCCCACCAGCACACCAGAAAGCAACAAACTTGCATTCATGCAGGCTGCGCGCTGATACAGCCATGCACTGGATGCACACCTTCCCCGTCCCCCTGCTGGCAGGCAGAGGCTGCTTCGAGCAGATCGGTGGGCATTTGCGTCTAGGCACATGGCTCCTGATCACCACACGCGGAGCTGTACGGCGCGGCTGGGCTGACCGACTCCAGGCACAACTGAGCGGCGGATGCGGGCTGATGGTCTGTGATGAGGTTACGCCAAATCCGGAACTGGAACACCTCGACGCATTGACTCAACGGTATCGCGAGCTACCTCTCAGTGGCCTGGTTGCGATCGGCGGAGGCAGTGTGCTGGATACGGCCAAAACGCTGTCCGTGACCCTGCCCTCCACCCTTCCAACCCCCTTGAGCACCTGTTTTCGTGCTGGACGTCCGCAGCACTGGCCCCAGCCGCTCCCAGTGGTCGCAGTACCCACCACCAGCGGCACGGGTGCCGAGGTCACACCCTTCGCCACGGTCTGGGATCGCGCCGCACACAAAAAACATTCGGTCGCCGGTCCCCAGCTTTACCCCACCTTGGCGGTGCTGGATCCCTGCCTTACGGTTTCTCTACCGGCCCAGGAAACCCTCTATACAGGACTGGACGCCACGTCGCACGCCCTAGAGTCAATCTGGAATCGCAACAGCACTCCTATCACTCAGGCGTTTGCGTGGCACGCACTGGTACTGATTGCCGACGCATTTCCGAAAGCACTACGAAACGGGGCGGATCTGGATGCGAGGGAGGCCGTGCAACAAGCCAGCGTCCTTGCGGGTCTGGCCATTGGGCAAACGCGCACTGCCATTGCACACAGCATTTCCTACCCCCTCACCAGCCACTACGGTGTGCCCCACGGACTCGCGTGCAGTTTCACACTCCCACACCTCATTCGCGAAAACATGGCGTTTTTTGGCGAGACGCACGAGCCCATCGCCAGGAAGATACTGAGGTTGCTCGAATCCTTGTTGCTAGGACAGGAAGTACGAAAGTTCACGCAGGCAGACCTGCTGACTCTGCAAAACGAAATGCTCTCCCCTGCACGGTCCGCCAATTACGTGGGAAACATTGACATCGAGCGAATCATCCGCTCCTCCGTCTGAGGCTACCGCGACTCAAGGGCCTGGAGCACACGCTTGTACACGCGCTCAGAGTTCTTGCCATCGCGATATTCGAAAAACATCTTCCGGGCCGTCTCCGTGAGCAAAGCCCGCTCTCCCTGCTCACCGCCCAATTGCTCATCCACCGCTTCCAGCATGGCATCAAATGATTCACAGATGCGCCCGGGGAATACAAGCGACAGATCATATAAAAGCCCATCTTGCTGGCGCTTGTAGCTGTCCAAGTCATACGCAAAACAGACTGCGGGCTTCCCGAGATACAGCGTTTCCAGATGCACGCTGGAGTAGTCCGTGATCAGCAGGTCGCATTCGCGCGCCACGGCAGAGAACTCCGGGACGGCGGTAAGGGAAAGATCAATAATCAGGTTCCCATCAATGTATATATCGAGATTGAAGTACTGACTGCTATTTTTGAAATAGTGGGGTCGATACGCAAAAACAGCACCGTGCTTTCGCATCAGATCTTTCAGCCGATCGATTTCAAAATCCGAGAATTGATAATAATAAGCCCCCTCACATGCAGAGGTCTGCCGGTATGTAGGCGCATATACAACCAAACGTCGCTTCTTCTGCAAATTTCTGATTTTTTCAATCGAATCCAAGATGTAATGGGGTAGTTTCTCCTCATCGCACGTGAGGAAATCATTCCGCGGCAGACCTGTGCACCATACCTGAAGGTAGTTCAGTGGATAGAACATCGCCGCCATGGCATAGCTGTCGATGTCGGAGGATGCAATAAGCCCGGCATAGCCGGAGCGCTCCCGGTTCCTGTAGCGAACGCGGTCAGTATGCATCCGGGTTTCCTCGTTAGCTGTGTAATACAGGCGCTTGAGCGAAATGGCATGCCACAAATTTACAACGACGCGCCGCCGCATGGCCAGAGGCAAGATGAAAAATCCCCGCTCCCCCCAGCGCAAGGAAAAATCCATAGAGATCGAATGCGTGAGAAACACAACTTTGCAGCGCATCAGGAGCCAGGCGCCACGCAGTGTCCCATGCTCCACTATTTCATAATTTACAGCATTTTGAATTAGGAAATCTTCCCTCTCGCCTCGAAAAAATATCACCTTCCGAATGGAAGGATCATTTTTGACGCACTCGAACATTGCCCTCTGATTTTCAATGAACCTCCCCGCATGTAAATGATGCGTGGAAAATGCCCAATAATTCGATTTTTTTGGCATAAAAACATCCAAAAGAAACCACAACGGGCGCAATAAAAATAGAATCCATTTCTTTGATTTCATCGACAATTTAATTTTTAAACTCAGGAAAATACCCGAGCCCTGAAAATATCGAAGTGATTACAAAACCCATCAATGAATAGGAAATGCATTAATCGCTTCTTTATCATTGGACCACCAACCCGGGAATCGCTTGCCCGATGAAAAAACCGTCTCCTTGGGAATCAATACATCACCGCGCCAAATTTTCGACACGTCAATGAGCTCCAAGATTTCATCTTCAATTCGCACGACGTCACCTATGCCGCGACGGCAAATTTCCATATCTTTCAAGAGTTTTTTTTCATCATAAAACATGGTCGTCACAAACAACAGAATATCGGGTCCAGGTTTTATATTTTTAAATTGACCAAATGGAACACCATGAAAATCTCCATCCAATCGCAAACCATCCCTGTCAATCACCATGTCGATTCGCCCCGGGCCCATGGATTTTATTATTTTTACTGCCTCATGACCTGAACCGAAAAGCACTACTTTTTGACCTTCGAAACGTTCAATTAATTTTTCGAAATAATTTTCGATACTAATATATATCTCATGCAAATCCGAGATATTCAAACGGTCTACCAGATCAAAGCCCCTCGCATCACTCAGAAAAAGCCACACTAGTCTTTTATAAATAAGCTTCTTCAGAGTTCCCTCGCTTCGGTGAGGAAAATAACTCTTCCACATTGCGATAGCTCCCCGAATGCAAGAAACGTGGTGATTCACATTTTTTTCAGCATCCAACAGAATCCCCTTGGTCAGCGAACTCCCAGTACCAAGCCGATAAGTGGACATAACTTTATTCACACAATACCCACCTTGCCGCAAGGCGCCCAGCGTTTGCATGTGCACATCGCCGCTCGTCAGATAGGGGCGGGGGCCCATGAACTGGGCCAACTGCTCCATGACGGAGCGACGCACAACACATGAGGCGGTGGGAATCATTCCAAATCGTCTCAAAAATATATCGTCAAAATTCACTCGCCCACCGTGATCCATGTAAGTACCCACCAAATGTCCGCCTCTTGACGGATCAACACAGTTTTCAATGACTGCGGGGTGAAAGCACAGATCGATGTCTCTCTCACGCTCGAGAATATCAATCTGGATTTGCAATTTGGATGCATCCGTCCAGACATCATCCCCCTCACACCACGCCACATAATCACCCTGGGCGCGTGGATAGTTAAAAAATACCGATGGGTTGATGCCACGCGACCACTGGTTCCGTGTTTGATATATTGATTTAATCAAACGAGGAAATTTTTTAGAGTATTGTTTTATTATCTCGGCAGTCCGATCAGTGGAGGCGTCATCATGGATCAGAATCTCATATCCAAAAAATGTGTTCTGCGCAAGAATACCATCAATCGCCTCGGCAATATAATTTTCGTGGTTGTACGCCAGCATGCAAATACTGACTAGAACCTTTTCATCAGCCCAGTTTGATAAAATTCTCTCTTCCGTCAGTTCAGAGTTCATTTCATCCCTCAATGAATTTTTTTACTTTTTTAATCACGAATGATTGCTCAGAATCCAGGAGATCTGGATAGATCGGCAGGCAAAGAATTCTTTCGGAGACACTTCGAGCGATGGGCAGGTCATGATGTATTGCTATGTCGGCACCCTTATATGCCATAAAATCGCTAATCAAAGGATAGAAGTACCGGCGCGAATGAATTCCAGACTTTTTAAGAAAATAATACAAACCATCCCTACTTCTCGACTCGCAAGACTCCACCAAAATTGGATAATAAGAATAATTACTCGTTGCACCAGCCCGCGGCCGTGGAAATTTCAGCCCTTTTATTACTGACAATTCTTGATCGTATTTTTGAGCGATAGCTGCTCTTTTTTTTCTTATTTCGCTCATGCACCCGAGCTGGGCGAGTCCCATGATGGCTTGAATTTCATTCATCTTGAAATTCAACCCGACCGACGAAACCGAAATTTCATTATCAAATCCGAAATTTCTTATTTTTTTGGCTGCAGCACTATTTTCACCTTGGGAAAATACGAGAGCACCACCTTCTACGGTATTAAAAATTTTGGTGGCATGAAAACTAACTACGGATGCATCCCCATAATCCAAAATGCTTCTATTGTTATACCTGACACCAAAAGCATGGGCAGCATCATAGATGAGCCGAAGATTGTTCCTGTTGGCAATATTTTGAAGCTCATCCACATCACATGGAAATCCATAGCAATGAACAGCCAGGATAGCCGTGGTACGTTCGTTGATTGCTTCCAAAATTTTGGATGGATCGATATTGCAATCTTCAGAATTGATGTCAACGAAAACCGGTTTACATTTTTTCCATATCAGGCAATGTGACGTTGCAACAAAAGAATACGGTGTAGTAATCACCTCTCCCTGGACATTCAAGATTTCAAGTGCCGCCAGTAGAGCCATAGTGCCGTTATTGACGAGCGTCATATTATGAACGCCAAGGTATTTTTTCAGTTCAGCTTCAAGATGTTGATGCTGAGGACCACAGTTCGTCAGAATGCCACTATCCCACACCTCTTCCAAACGCTTTATAAAATCATTCAGCGGAGGAAGAAATGGCTTTGTGACATAGATATTTTTCATTTATTTTTATCCAGGAAATCCAACCACATCTGGCGATAGGCGGCCTCCACCTCGGCAGCTCGTGCAGGGTAGTCCATTAACGTACTGCGGCCCAGCCGCTCCCGATAGGTTCTGCGGCACAGACGCAAGAATTCAGCATCCTGCGACAGCTTGACGGCATTCAATACATATTCATCCAGCGTGTTTGCTACCGTGCCGCCAAAGCCCAGCCCTCGGATCGTCTTCACGCTGGAGTTCTCCACGTCCTGCTTGCCCAGCATGGTCACCACGGGCATGCCCATCCAGATGGCATGCAGTGTTGTAGTACCACCACAGATAGGGAAGGTGTCCAGCATCACATCAGCAACGTGGTTGGTTTCCATGAATTGCGCTATGGGCTGCTGGGCAATCACGAAAACTCTGTCCAGCGGCAGGCCCGCTTCCTGCACCCGGGGAAGCATGTGGAGTTGCGCCGCTTCTCCATTCTCCTCTTTCACATAAATCAGTAACCGGGCATCCTGCACTGTTCGCAGAATACTTGCCCAAGTCTCCAACACTTCCCTGGTAATCTTGGCTGAGCTGTTCAGCGACGCATATGTGACATAGCCATTCCGTACCATAGGCGGGTCTTCTGCTATCGGCGCGTAGGCCGGAGGACTGTAGGAGACCGCACATTTCAACTTAAACAGCTTTTCACCATAGAACTGCTGCTGGCGTTCCGCAGAAGCATCAAACAACCGGTAGTCCATGGCTTTCATGCCCAACGGTGGCTTATAGCCCATCCACGTCACCTGCACTGGCGCAGCACGTCGCGCGAACACCAGTAGCCGATGCCCGGCCGTATGACCCGACAAATCGACCAGTATGTCGATACCATCGCTCCGGATGCGCTCCAGCAGGGCTTCGTCGGATTCGTTCATCACATCGTGCCAATGCGGCACGTATTGCTGTATCAGCGCAGTCACGCCATCGGCCCGGCCGCTGGAATACACATGCACTTCCACGTTAGCTGGATCGTGATAACGCAGGATTGGGAGCATGAAGAAAGCCACCGAATGCTCGCGAAAGTCGGCTGTTACATAACCCACCTTCAGCCGCTTACCCGGATTGCGATCCTTCACCACCAAAGGTGCCGCCTTGCGTGTGAGCGGGTCTGCGAAACGCCGTCCCCAATCCTGGTGGACGACGAGCGCCTTGGCCGAATCACGGCTTGAGTGACTATGTATATAGGCGCGCATGGCCCACAGCGCAGATTCATTGCGTTTTTTGCACGCCAAATCGATCAATTGACACGCTTCCTGCTGACGGCCCGTGCTGTAGAGCGCCAGAGCAAGAAGATGCTCCGCCTCTGGCAGACCAGGGCGCAACTGCAAGGCCGTTTCCAGCGCCGGGATAGCCTGCGCCCAGTTCGACATTTTTGCAAAAATACGTCCAATCTGAACCCATAAATCGACTCGGCGCGGATCAAGCGCCAATGCTGCCGTCAGTTTCGTCAGAGCGCCAAGATAATCGTGTTCATGCTCGCTTTGTTCGGCCTGGATCAGGTTGACCATAAGATCGACTTCCTCGCGTGCTTCTAAGGAGGTGCTTTTATCAACCATGGGTGTGTACCTGATGGAATTTGGCTTGTGCATGAATGCTGAATTGAAAGGCCCAGCGGTATCTTAGGGCGAGCAGTCTGGCAGAAACCGCACAGAAGGAACCCGTTTGGCGGTTAGTTAGCGGCTTTTCCATGAATGGCAAGGGCCCACAATGCCTTCAAACTGGGGGGCAATGACCCAACCTTTTTTCTTATCGCTTCCGCGAAGTCTCTGACAGAATACCGCCATCATGTTCGTCATCATTGGTTACATCGTCGTATTCGGCTGCATCTTCGGGGTGTACATCCTGCACGGCGGCAACATTGCCGTGATCCTGAAAGCGCTTCCCTTTGAAATCGTGACCATTCTGGGAGGGGCGCTTGGGGCTTTTGTGGTGAACAACCAGCCCAAGGTGCTCAAGGCCACCATGGCCGCCATTCCCATGGCGCTCAAGGGCTCCAAATACACCAAGGCCCGCTATATGGAGCTGATGGCCATGCTGTATGACATCCTGCAGAAAGCGCGCAAGGAAGGCCTGATGGCCATCGAGAAGGATGTCGAAACTCCCCACGAATCAGAAATTTTCAAAAAATACCCTACTGTCGGATCTGATCACCATGTGGTCGAATTCATGACCGACTACCTGCGCATGATGGTATCGGGCAATCTGAACGCCCACGAAATTGAGGCCCTGATGGACAACGAGATTGACACCCATCATCAAGAAGCCCACGCCCCCGTAGCCGCCTTGGCGCGACTGGCGGGAGCTCTGCCGGCCTTCGGCATCATTGCCGCCGTGCTGGGGGTGGTGAACACCATGGGCTCGGTAGGCCAGCCTCCATCAGTGCTGGGCGGAATGATTGGCTCCGCACTCGTGGGTACATTTCTGGGCATTTTGCTAGCCTATGGCGTAGTGGAACCCTTGGGCGGTCTCGTCGAGCAGAAGTCTGAAGACGCCGCTAAAGAGCTGCAGTGCATCAAATCCACGCTGCTGGCCAGCATGCAGGGCTACAACCCGGCTACCGCCATTGAATTTGGTCGGAAGGTGCTTTTTTCTGGTGATCGCCCCAGTTTTACCGAGCTGGAGAACCATGTGAAAGGCAAGAAGTAGTCACGCTCCACCATGGCAGAAAAAAAACTCCAACCCATCATCGTCAAGCGCATCAAGAAAGGCGGCCATGCCGTGCATGGCGGCGCCTGGAAAATTGCCTACGCAGACTTCGTGACGGCCATGATGGCCTTTTTCCTACTGATGTGGCTACTTGGCTCCACGGCCAAGGGAGAGCTGCAGGGAATTGCGGATTATTTCAATGCCCCCCTCAAAGTGGCCATGGCTGGCGGTGATGGCGCGGGCAACAGCTCCAGCATTATTCCAGGGGGCGGAAACGACCTGAGCAAGGTGCACGGTCAGGTACGTCGCTCCGATTCAAGTCTAGATAAACAGCGCCGCATGACCCCCGAACAGATGCGCGCGGACATAGCGCGACAGGATGCGGCGCGCATCAAGGCTCTGCAGGCCAAGATCGATTCGATCATCACTGCAAGCCCGGTGCTCAACGAGTACCGCTCGCAAATCCGAATGGACGTGACTCCCGATGGTCTGCAGATCCAGATCGTGGATGAGCAGAATCGCCCCATGTTCGACAGTGGCAGCGCTCTGGTCAAACCCTATATGCGCGATATTCTGCGCGGCATCGGAGCCTCCCTGACCGAGGTGGAAAATCGCGTCAGTCTGGCGGGCCATACCGACGCTGTGCCTTACGGCAACAGTGACCGTGGCTACAGCAATTGGGAGCTCTCTGCCGACCGTGCAAACGCCTCCCGGCGCGAACTGGTCGCAGCAGGCATGCCAGACTCGAAGCTGGCGCGGGTCGTCGGGCTGGCGGCCAGCGATTTGCTGGAGGCTCAAAATCCGCGTGCGCCCAGCAATCGCCGCATTACGATCACGGTTCTGACTCGCGAAGCCGAAGAAAGACTTTTGGGCGCCAGCATCCCTGGTCTCCCTGCGGCACAATCGGCTGAAGAAAAGAGCGAAAATCCCCTTGATGATGGAAAAAGGTAACAACTTGTCACCCGCTCGACCATACACGACAATTCACACAGCAATTTCCGACCGAAAGGGTCCCAAGTGACCACTGCCCTTCGCTTCCTGATCGTTGACGACTTCTCCACGATGCGGCGCATTGTCCGCAACCTGCTCAAGGAAAGCGGCTTCACCGAAGCCGACGAGGCCGAGGACGGCGTTGCCGCCCTCAACAAACTGCGCAACAGCAAGTTTGATTTCGTCGTCACCGACATCAACATGCCCAACATGAACGGCTTCCAGTTACTGGCTGAAATCAAGGCCGATGAAAAGCTGAAACACCTGCCGGTACTAATGGTGACGGCAGAAGCCCGCAAGGAAGACATTGTGGCCGCAGCCCAAGGCGGTGCTGCTGGCTATATCGTCAAGCCCTTCACCAAGGCAACGCTGGAAGAGAAAGTGACCTTGATCATCAAAAAAGCCGGGTTGTAAACGCAATGGACACCGACAACACCCTGCCTGAGTCCCTGCCGGATAGCGAAGTCCATCAGAAAATCGGGGCACTCACGCGTCAGCTGCACGATGCCCTGAAGGAACTGGGCTACGCTGACCAATTGCGTGGCACCATGGGCGAGCTACCTGATGCGCAGAGTCGTCTGTCCTATATCGCACGCCTGACCGGCGAAGCGGCTGAAAAGGTATTGACCCGCGTTGAGCATGCCAAGACCCAGAATGACCATTTGGCAGCCGAATCCCGCAAAATGATCACATCCTTGGTCAAGGACCCTGTGGCTGCTGTGGCCAAGGGCGAGATCATGAATTTCCTCACCGATGTGGAACAGGTCACCAAAGTGTCCGACGAGCATCTGACGGAAATCATGATGGCCCAGGATTTCCATGACCTGACCGGCCAGGTGATTGCCCGCGTGGTGGCCTTGGCCGCCACCATCGAACAGCAACTGGTACAACTGGTGATTCAGACCGCTCCGCCCAATGCGGTGGCTGCGCCTATCGAGCCCCCCCGCGAGCACCTCGCCGGACCGGTTGTGGATCCGGAAAAAACACCTGATGTCGTGACCGACCAGTCGCAGGTGGATGATCTGCTCGCAAGCCTCGGCTTTTGAACCCCTTCAGCGCAGAATAAGAGCGGGCTGGCCCCGCCTTTTCGGGCTTTAGATTTCGCCCCCCCTCGCGACAATGGCATGACACCTCAGGTCATGCCACCATGGAATCCAGCCAAGATCGCAGTCTTCCCGCTACAGAGCGCAAGCTTCAGAAAACACGCGCTGATGGGCAGGCTGCGCGTTCACGTGATCTGTCGCATCTGGCCATTCTGGGCACAGGAGCTGCATGCCTTCTGGTTTTCACCCCTCAGATTTTCGACCAGATGCTACGGGCGATGGGCCAGCAACTGGTCTTTGACGCAGCCACTGTTCAAGCCTCCGGCAGCATGCTCACACGCCTGCAGAGCATGGCCGCTGTGGGCATTCTCGCAAGTGCAGGTTTTTCCTTGGTGATCATCGCAGCAGCCCTGATCAGCGCGATCGGTGCAGGGGGCTGGGTGTTCAGCTTCAAGCCCATCACCCCACAATTCAACCGCCTCAATCCCATCTCCGGAACCGCCAACCTGTTCTCCAAACAACAAATGGTCAACGTGGTCAAGATGGTGCTGATGACGGCTGTCCTGTCAGCTGTTGCCTGGAAGTATCTGGGCAGCAGCATCGACCAGGTTGCCATGCTGGTACTGCAGCCCTCTCCTGTGGCAATTCGCCATGTGGCCAGCTGGCTGACTGCAGGCATGGGCCTGCTGCTGCTGGTCGTTTTCCTGGTGGCAATGGTGGACGTTCCCCTGCAGGCCTTCTTGTTCAAGGATCGCCTCAAGATGTCTCACGAAGAAGTGAAGCAGGAGCACAAAGAGTCGGAAGGCAACCCCCAGGTCAAAGGACGCATGCGCCAGCGCCAGCGTGAAATTGCAGACGGGGCCAGCATCACCGCGGTGCCAAAAGCTGATTTCGTGGTGATGAACCCCACCCACTATGCAGTAGCGCTTAAGTATGACGATCAGACCATGAACGCGCCCCAGGTCATCTCCAAGGGAACCGACCTGATCGCGTTGAAGATCCGCGAACTCGCCAAAAGCCACGACATTCCGGTCCTTGAATCCCCCGTTCTTGCACGTGCGCTCTACGCCCATGCCGAGTTGGACCAGTCCATCCCAGCCACGCTTTACACCGCTGTGGCACAGGTGCTGGCCTACGTCTACCGCCTCAAGGCAGCCATGCGGGGCCAGGGCCGGATGCCCGAAGAATTGCCCGAGCCCTTTGTTCCCCCTGAGCTGGATCCTTTGAACAAGACCGCACATCAAGGTAAGCAGCCATGAATATTTCCATGAAATCCGCCCAGCAATGGGCTGGCGCCAACAAGGCCGCAGCGCAGGGTTTATCTGCCCCGCTGCTGGTGGTTGCCATTCTTGCGCTGATGGTGTTGCCCATCCCTCCCTGGATGCTCGACACATTCTTCACCATCAATATCGCCATTGCCCTGATGGTGATGATGGTCGCAGCCTACATGCTCAAACCGCTGGATTTCGCGGCATTCCCTTCTGTATTGCTGCTGACCACGCTGATGCGCCTGTCGCTCAACGTGGCCTCCACCCGCGTGGTTCTGCTCGAAGGTCACACCGGACCAGGTGCGGCGGGCGCAGTGATTGAGGCGTTCGGCCATTTCCTGATCGGCGGTAATTTTGCCGTGGGTCTGATTGTTTTCTCCATTCTGGTGGTGATCAACTTCATCGTAATCACCAAGGGCGCTGAACGTATTGCCGAAGTGTCGGCACGCTTCACTCTTGACGCCATGCCAGGCAAGCAAATGGCTGTTGACGCGGACCTGAATGCCGGCCTCATCGATGAAGCTGAAGCCAAGCGCCGCCGTGCTGAAGTGGGCGAAGAGGCCAACTTCTTCGGCTCGATGGATGGTGCGTCCAAATTTGTGCGGGGCGATGCCGTTGCAGGCATCCTGATCCTTCTTATAAATATCGTGGGTGGCTTTGCCATCGGCATGCTGCAGCACGGCCTGTCGGCCTCCAAGGCGGCAGACACCTACATCCTGATGGCTGTGGGCGATGCCCTGGTGGCCCAGATCCCGGGGCTGCTGATTTCGGTGGCCGCAGCCATGGTGATCTCGCGCGTGGGCAAGGATACAGACATGGGGCACCAGATCGTGCACCAGTTGTTCACATCACCACGCGTGCTGGGCGTCACAGCCGGCATCCTGATCTTCCTTGGCCTCATCCCCGGTATGCCACACATGGTTTTTCTGGGTGTAGGTAGCCTGCTCGGCTACATGGCCTGGGTCTTGATACAACGTGCCCAAGCCCCAGCTCCGGTCGAAGCCCCTCCCGCACCCGCTGGCGACGGCGAGGCCACCTGGGACGACCTGCAACCCGTGGATCTGCTGGGGCTGGAGCTGGGATACCGCCTCATCGCGCTTGTGGACAAGTCCCGCCAAGGCGACCTGCTTACCCGCATCAAGGGCGTTCGCCGCAAGTTCGCCCAGGAAGTGGGCTTCTTGCCACCCCCCGTGCATGTGCGCGACAACCTGGAACTCAAGCCCAGTGGCTACCGCATCACGCTGCGCGGCGTGGTGGTGGGCGAAGGCGAGGCCTTTCCGGGCATGCACCTTGCCATCAACCCGGGTGGCATCACCACACCGCTGATCGGCACCCCCACCACTGACCCGGCCTTTGGTCTGCCCGCACACTGGATCGACGAACGCCAGAAGGAAGCGGCGCAAATGGCCGGTTTTACCGTGGTTGATTCGGAAACCGTGATGGCGACACATTTGTCACACTTGATGCA
>C687J35021_10000339_pt1 | contig 36837 bp, 56 predicted proteins | sample RifCSPhighO2_12_FD_35021 | JGI IMG/M metagenome (IMG submission 35021) | reverse complement strand
CAGGGAGGTCAGTCCGTTCAGGTAGAGGGAGCCGCCAACCTTCTCCGGAAACTTCACACCAGCAGGCAGGGAGGTCAGTCCGTTCAGGTAGAGGGAGCCGCATTCCTCCGGAAACTTCACATCAGCAGGCAGGGAGGTCAGTCTGTTCAGGTCGAGGTAGCCGCCAACCTTCTCCGGAAACTTCACATCAGCAGGCAGGGAGGTCAGTCCGTTCAGGTAGAGGTAGCCGCATTCCTCCGGAAACTTCACACCAGCAGGCAGGGAGGTCAGTCTGTTCAGGTCGAGGTAGCCGCATTCCTCCGGAAACTTCACACCAGCAGGCAGGGAGGTCAGTCCGTTCAGGTCAGGGAAGTAGAGTCTCAGCATTTCCCCAAAGTTTTTACTGAAATTCTTCAACAGCTTTTTAATTTCCGTAGGGAATTTGTCGAGTTTCGAGAAGTCATTAACCTCAAATTCTTCCCCGGCATTCCCTAACTCGTAGTATCTTCTGCAAAAGCCATGTCCCCAAATGTCCTCGGCGTTGCCGCACTCTTTTATGAGTTGCTTGCCTTTCTCGCTTTTGATTTCAGCGTCCGTTATAATGAAGACATGATTTTCGGATTCGATCCAACTGATAGGGTTACACATTATTTTATCTCCTTTAGCTTTCGCTCCTGCTCTTTCTCGCACTCCGAACAAATGCCGTGGGTCTCTCTCTTGTCCTCTAAAGGGCTTTTTAAGCCAATGTAAACTTTGCACCATCCGCAGACTATGAGCGTTTTAATTCCTCCCCAAAAAAGTGGCCTGCGCTCCGGTTGAAAACTTGGGGTGATCTCCGGTGACGCAGGCCATAAAAAAACCGAAACGCGGTTGCCGCGCTTCGGAACTATTGAATATCTGACCACCCCAAGTGAACATACCATATTATTGATTTTTACATTGCGTTTGTCAATAGGGTTTGTTATATTTTTTTTGAGATGGTAAAATCAGATTTTACAAAGTTCTTCCGCTATTCTTTTGTGAACTTGGGAAGATTTCCAGTAGTACAAATGCGCCCGCGCAGTAGCCCATAAAATACCTAAAAACCCCTTGACGTTCACTTTCTTTATGGCTACAATCGGCGACCACCAGGGGAGTTTTATTTCCACATCATCAACAACGGCGGCAATCGAAGGCGAGGGGTGAACGGTATCTAATCGGGAAGAAACAATATCCAATCCGTTCCAGAAATTCAGGATAGTTGGCACATTGGGCGCGCACCCATAATCCTCAAACGCCGGTGATTTCAAGTCAATGGGGGAACCCATAACACATAATAAGGAAGCTGGGTATTTGGTGTCAAAACAGAATTCCCACGCATTTTGACCGCCCTGGGAGTGGCCTATATGGGCAATTTTGACCATTTTCCCTAGATTCTTTGCCATGTGCAGGAAAATGATCTCGTCCACTTCGGCAAATGTTTTTTCAAGCTGGCCTTTCCCTGCCTTCGTTCTCGCAGAGCAGACAACGTCGGCGGCCATCGTCATCTTTATTTTCCGCGCCTTCTCGAATGGCAATCCTTTTTCACAGGCGTCGAAAACCCGAAGCTCGCGGGGCTGCACGTCCTTGTTCCAGTCCAGGGCGATGAAGGAAAATCGGTCAACATCTGAACCTGGTAGGTTCTTCTGTATGCCTTCGATCAAAATATTGGCATAGCCGGACACGGAAGCAGTGTTTTCCACACCGTGCCATATCAAGACCAAAACTTCCGGTTTCATTTTCTTATACCTTCGTTCGCTCCATCAACTTCTATCTGACCGTAAGCCTCTATCTGACGGCGCAGATAGTCATTTTCCCTTTCCAATCTCTGAACCCTGGTATCGGCCTTATGCTCAACGATGGTCTTTTTAACGCACCCGCACATCATCCCCATGGCCACCAACCCGAACACATAATACGCGAACCGTCTTTCCCATTTTTCCATGTCAGTCCTCCTTCTTTGATACTAATTGAAAACCAATTTATGTCAAATTAGTAGGTACTTATACTGAAACTACCGTATACTATGGTATAAATCTCTATGCTTCCTTCTCATAGTCAATATTCTCATGAACGAAAACCCTGGCAGGATTTCCGTCTTTATCTACTCCGATATCCAAAACCTTCGGTTCGCACCAACAGTCGCCGCCTTTCTCCGTTTCATGTGCGATCCCCTCTACCTTCTGGTAAACATGGACGAAACTCATTTCCATTCCTCTATGACCAGCTTAAACTCGTCGATCTTTGCTAATAGTATTGTATTTTTCATTGTTCAACGCTACAATATTCTTGTAAATGACATTAAACCAAACTCCATAGTTTCTCAAGACCTTCTTCCATTAAAATCTTTTTACCTTCTCGTATGTTTAGAATCTTACCTCGCATTTGAAAATGAGGGTTATCTGGAAATTTCGACCATTGCCCACCCCATTCTAATCCGAAAATCTCTCCAACCGTCCCTAGTCCATCCCATTTATCCTGTTTGACGTTCCATGTCCAATCCCCTTTAGAATCCTTAAAAACGATGTCTCCGGCAAGTCCCAAGCAATGCCAACTCTCGTATGCCTTTGCGTTAGTAATTACGTTCCCTAACGGCTTGTCTTTTGACTGCCCATCAGGGTTTATTACCGTTCTACCTAAAGAATATAGTTTATCTTGATCTTCACCTGTTCTAAGCCCCGAATGAATCCCTACCGTAAGACCCCTAGCTTTTGCCTCTGTTATGGTTGCGTTCAGAGCGTCTATGACCTTCGGGTGTATGGCTGTTACAAGGTTCATCTCAAAACCATCAATATCGAAAGGCGACCAATATCCGCGCACGACCCATAATCAGTTCTTGCTCTTTACCAGATCATCCAATTTCGAGCTAATTGATTTCAACCAGTCAATAACCTCGACGTACCTTTCATCGTGATTCCGGTTCTTCTCCGTCTGTACGGCTTGGAACGTGGCTAACTCGACTACCGTGGATTTCATTTCCTTGACCTCCCTTTTCACGTCGTCAATTTCCGAGACTTTATAGCGTATGTAGGCATAAGCCCCGCCTATTGTAAAGGTTGACGTTAATATCGTAAAAAGATGTTTGGTCAAAAAATCTGTCATCTGTTCTCTTACGGCAAGCTCTGATACTCCGACTGATTATGTATAAGTTAGACTAGCTCTATTATCCCAAATGGAAGGCCATGAAGCTGTTTTTATACTACTCACATTTTTTTTGGCGTCATAAGTGAATTTTTCAATATACCATGCGCTTGCCGAGGTCACTGTTCCGCTTTCAGCATAACCTATATACTCAATATTATTATAGGCATTGTAAGAAAAAAGCGAGAACAACTTAGGCGCATATCTCGGTATTTCTCTATAAAGCGGCAACATTAAAATTCCACCTGGTCGTCATGGTAAGCTCTGATATTCCGATTTTAAGACATTGATATTTTTACGGATCGTCGTCGTTTCCACACTCACATCAAAACCGTCCTGATCGTATGACTGCATAGCCTCATCCATCTGTTGTCTCAACTGCCGCACTTCCCGCTCGATCTGTGCCTTTCTTTTTTTCACTGTCTGAGCGTCTATTGTTGCCTGGGCTTTTAATCCGATCGAATTGTCAGACGCTCTGAATCTTAAATTTTCCGTCGGATTTTTGAGAATAGGATCGTCTTCTTTAACGCTGACTGTTTTTAGATTGGGATGGGCAGATAGGTACTCATCCTGATCTTGCGTACCCCAGCAGGCGACATTCAGAGTCGTAGTGTCATAGTACACTACCATAGCACAAATACGGCAGCATATACCGAACAACAAGGACAAAGACAGTGTAATTATTTTATTCATTTTCGTTATACCCCTTTATGAAAAAATCAAAATTATTTGAATAGTTATCCGTGTTAGTTCTGTATCGTATGCCTTTATTGATCCCCTGTGGCACAGTTACATCAAATATGTGTTCATAAGAACCTGCCGCAAGTCCGCCGATCAGATTTACCGCGCTATCCTCGCCGAAATTCGCTCCGCCAGCCATGATATCCCTTGAAGCTATGGTAATCCAGATTCTCGCTTGAGTGAGATTGGTATTTACACCCGTACCAGAAAGGCTATACGCCCCAGGGCTGACATAATTAGAAAAATTGGCAGTAACGTATACGGTTCCTGGATCGACGTCATTAAACGGATTAGCCGCCGTCCAAAACGCAACGTAATCCCCGCGCTTAATGATTGGAATTATATTGGAAGACGCATCGTTGTACCCATAACCAATCGCTCTTGATTTTGTAAACCCCGCCGGCATAGTCGGGTTAATAACATTGCCGCTGTCCGCTATTGCGGAAAACAACGTGCAGGCATCGTTTGAAATTAAAAACAATCGATGCCAGGTAGAAGCCGGGTCTGAAAGCACGTTACCACCGGAACCGGATAAGTTCATGGAAATGGACGTGCTTAAACTTTGCCTGTAACAACCTCCAATGTCAATTTTATCTGCTGTTATGATAAATTGGTTTGTATTGGCTCCATTGGTTGTGATGATAAGATTTGAGACAACAGAGCTTGTGCTAGCTCCTCCGGCTATCGTTTGATTCGTTACACTTGTAAGCCGCCCCTGAGCGTCAACCACAATTTGAGGGGATAAAGTTGTTGAACCGTAAGTGCCAGCTGTTACCCCAGTACCGGTAAGCGAAGATATATTTACTAACCCACTGCCTCCTCCGATAAAACCAGAGCTGGAGGTAACTGTCCCCATGAAAGTAGAAGATGATCGAGTCCCCCCAACAGTGGGCGCCGTTACAACGTAAAGAGCAAAGGCTTGAGTAGACCCGCTCAAGCTTTCAATCATCGGTTCCGCCGTGCTTCGGAATAAAGAGAATGCCTGTGTCGAACGACTGAGACCTTCTATCATGGGCTCCGCCGTGCTTCGGAATAAAGAAAAGGCTTGAGTCGATCTGCTCAGACTTTCAATCATCGGTTCTGCCGTGCTCCTGAATAAAGAAAACGCGGCTGTGGATTGAGCTGTCGCTACGGCAGGAGCGAAGTTTGTGCTGTTATTGCCTGTTGAAGTATCCAGGTTATCTAACCTTGTATCCGCAGTCGTTAAAGAAGACGCTATCATTGAAAAATTGCTGTTTAATTTATCTCCATAACTCCGAGTCCTGTCCACAGCTCCAGTAGTTGGTAAAATCAAACCAACCCCGCTCGTCGTTTGATCGGCGTAAAGTTGTCCTATGAATAGAATTGGCATAAGATAAAATAAGCGTTTCATCGGTTCTCCTTTCCTAACTGATTTAAAATTGTTCCTAATCCAAGTCCGATTCCTGTGCGTTCATTAACCGGTAGACTTCCGCGATATTGTGATCTGGCCGCTCTAAGAACCGTCGCCTCCTTAAATCCACCTTTTATGGCAGTTCCAATGGCTTTTTCACTCTTTGCTATCGTCGGAGCCAATGAATCAATAAGCCTCAAAGCAAATCCCTGCTCTGAATTCAATTTCCGAATGGCAGGTACTATTTCAGCTATTTTTTCTCTCAATGCTCTTGCCAAAGCTTGCTCACCCTGAATTATAGCCGTTGGATTTTCTTTGACGTAATTAATATCACCTATGTTTCTATATAAAGCTCTTTTTATTCTGTTTGCAGTCATAACAGTCATTGTACCAGGATGATTTGCCTCAAACATTCTTTTTAAATTTAGCAATTTATTCACATCGCTTTCATTCACTCCTGAAATTTTATATTCATTCACAAGATCATCTAAAACACCTGAAATTTCATCTTTTTTTATAGTGTTGTGCCCTGATAAAATTTCCTCTTTAGCTGTTTTTGAAAGCTCATCTTGAATTTGATTTTCTAAGACTTCCCTTTCATTTAACGCTTTATTTAAAACCTTCCTTCTTGAACCTTCATATTTTGGATTTTTAAGCAGTTCTTCACCCAAAGAAGCTCCTTTTGTTTTAACCCTTTTTGTCATAACTTTTATTGATTCCGGAGCATATTCTTCTGCGATTGATTTGGCGATCTGTTTTCTTTTCGCCAGAAACGGCAATCCCGCAACTGACAACATCTCCCCGCCAGCGGCGGCAGAAAACTCAGAAGGAGTAAAAGGCGCGGCTTCAATTCCAGTTTGAATGATCTTTTTACCTATCTGCCTGCCTAATTCTGCCGCCACTTGAAAATTTGGATTTTGAAATTGTGGGATAGGTATTTTTTCTATTCCACGCCCTATAACATCGGAAGCCGCTCCTTTTACCTCAGTTCCTGCCTGCTCCAATGTCCTTAAACCTGATGGATCAAAAGGCACAATATCGGCAGTTCTTAAAGTATCAGAGCCTTGAGTTATTCCACTTATTCTCCTTGTCGTTTTTTCTGCCGCTTCTTCAATATCAGAAAAGGGATTCAAAACGTTTAACAATTTAGAGGCAAACTCTGCCGGTTTCTTTCGATATTCGCTTATTTTTTCGATCGTAGTCTTTTCTTTAGGTTCAATCGGAATATCATCAAACATCCCCAAAGTTACAGCAGATTCAGAATTTTCCTGTGGTATATCGTCAAATAATCCCATTATTTTTTACCCAGTTCAGATATAAGCTTTTGTCTTCTTTTATTTACTAGAATAGGGTTTTTACCTTCCTTAATAGCTTCGTCTGCCTCTTGATTTATTTGCGCCATTTCTTCCTGTACTGATCTTTGAGGAGCGAAAGAAGTTGGCTGAGTTTTAAATAAAGATTTGGGAATACCCAACTGTTCAAAACCCGATACATCGTAGCCAGATTTTCCCAATGCTATTCTGTCGCTTTCGTATTTATCTGCGAGTATTTTTTGAACGATCTTTAATTTGTTTTGAGCAACATCGTATGTATCGCTAAGCATTGGGAACATATGCCTGTATTTTTCCTCGTCCTCTTTTCTCAAGACTCCACCTTCCATAAATCTACCGAACGCTTGAGAAGAAGCCCTCATCTGAGCGTCAACAGTTTGGGATTGAGTGTCATAGGGATTGTTCTGTCCAACCCTACCCCTTACTGGCCCAAATAGACTCTTGTTGTTGATAACAGCACTTTCAACGTCTGGGAGTGTAAGATATGCCTTTTTGCCTTCATTCAAGGCCATGATAGAAGGGGCTGTCATGGTCTTGCCTTCTAGTAGTGGTTTTTCGGGATCGGGTAGTATGATAGTTCCCTTCGCAACACTTCCGGATTTCTTTGCTTCGGCTCTTGTCGTGACAGGTTGCGGAGCATTTGCGGCGGCGGCGGCATTAAACCTTGAAGCTACCGTCAAAGCCGTGGCGTTACTAACGGGACCAATCCATGACTCATTTGGAGTATCGGAAATAGCCCCATTTAGCGGATTGACATACTTTCCCTGTCCGGCAAGACTCGCCGTAGCCAAATTCTTCTTAGTTTCAGATTGAGTCTTTTCCAGTTCAGCTTGATTCTTCCATTGCGCCGTTGTGTCAGCGGCGTATTGTCTTCCAACATCACCTAATTTACCGACGGAAGAAAAAGTCTGATTGATCTTGTCAATATCCCTCTGCCCTTGAGGTTGACCGCCTGCCTTCAAATACGCTAGTTCTCGGATTAAATCTGAAAGAGCCATTGTAATCACCTCGTCTTTTTCTTAAATGAACTGCCGATGCCTTTCCCCATGCTTGCCAACCCGCCGGCTCCAGCTCCGAGTCCTCCAAGCGCGGCTAACCCGCCAAAACCAGTATTGATATAATCCAACGTTCCCGGCTTATTGGCTTCTGCTTGTGCTCTCCCAATTTGATCGGCAATGGAAAGCTCCTGTCTTTGAAGTTGGTTGGCAATGTCCTGTTGCTCTTGTCCAGACCTGAATTGCCTATTTTGAAGCCCTAATTGACGCGCAAACTGGCTTTCCTGACGGCCTCCTGCTCTTTCGGCTTGCAATATGCTTTCTATGGTCCCGGCAATGCCTAACTCGCCTTGAGCCCGATTAGCGGCTAATTGTCCCAATCCTTGAGTCATAGCGGCTCTCTCAGCGTCGTCTAATCGCGCCATAGTAGCTATCGAAGCCGGAGATCGTAGACGCCCCAGGGCGGCCTCCTCTGAAGCCAATCTTTCTCTCTGGGGTATGAAAGAAGCCCTGATCCGCTCACCTAAGCTCCTTTCCAACTCGGGATAAATAGCGTCAAGTCTTTTCCTTAACTCCTGCTCCCGCGCGTCAATCCCTCCCTGTGCGCCAACACCTTCGACTTGGAGCGGATTGGCCTGCAAATAACCGCTTACCGCTTGATTGGCCTGAGCTATTTGATTGGTTCCTTGCAAAACACCTGCCGCATATCCAGGGGTCAAATTCTCCGCTAAAAACGCTTCGGTTTCTTCCGTCGTGGGAGGTCTTTTATTGGCTTTCTGAAATCCGGCATTGAATGTCTGGATAAGAGTAGCCGTCCCTGACCTTACCGGATCAAGATTGATCGCTCCAAGTTGACCCAAATTCTCAGCAAACGCCTTCTGATAAATAGGAAGATAGGCATTTAAATCAATTTCTCTAGCCGGCGGTTTATAACCAGGAGCAGATTTGGCTTTTTCTAAGGCCGCTTGCGCCTGCTGTGCTTGCGCCTGCTGTTCAGCGGCGGCGTACTCATTTCTTTGTGCTAGCGATAGTGCCATATCATCCTCCTAAAAAGTAGACATTTTAACGAAATATCTTGCGTTCCCATATCTTGTAACAAATTTTAAATCCCCAGTGTTCATCAGTAAAACTTCCTGTTCTCGAATTTCATTGATTTCAGGAGAACTTATTTCAATACGGAATTGCCTGCTTTGAACAAGATCAAATAAAGTTCTGATGTTTGGGTCTTGCCCGGGGTTTTGGATTGGGGTCATCGCAATGATGCACATAAATCCAATCCCTGAAACTAGCCCGATAACAAAATCTCTACTCACGGCAATATCTCCGTCGGAGTGTAAAGAACAGAAAAAGAGTTAATCTTCAAATCCGTACTTTCAGAATTGGAGAATTTGTACTGGAAATAAAATCCAGACTGTTTAAGTCCATAAAGAGATTTTAAAATCCTTCCTGTTCCGTTTATACTGAAAGCGATATCAGTGAAAGCCGCGCCGTCATTTGAATAGGAAACGGTTAAATTCGCGCTTGTTTCTCTGTCGCAATTTATAAATAAAGCAGATTGTTTCTTTCTAAAAAATGTCTCCCCGAAATCCATTTGAGGAGTCTTGTAATAGGCTTCAAAGACAGTCCCATTATAAGTCAACCCATCGTCAAGTTTATAGAAATCACCGGTCGACCCAGATCCGCCGTATAATGTTTCGTTGGCATCGTTTACAATTGCCTTGATATTGATACCGTCAAACAAAGTAAAAGCGTATGGATTCCTTGAAGATGATTTTGATTTAACGTAAATAAAATTAGAGTCCACGGTCGTCTGAGTTGATACTGCAAACCATAAGCGATTTTTCCAAAATTCCCCCAGCGGCCTCGCGTCTCCAATACCGCCCTCATTGTGGTTTATAACCACATTATCTATTTCAGACGTACCCGTCATGGTAGAAGCCCATTGAATGCGGGTATAAGCCGCTGTCGCGCCAATAACCAATCCTGGAGTAACCGCAATCCACGGATAGGTTGTGATATTCACCGCCGAAGTAGCCGCCCTATAAAAATAATCAACGTCTCCATCCCCAATGTCTCTCTCGGATTGAAACGTCCCCCATGACGTAATCGTCGCTATCGTTGCGACGTTGGAAATGAATTGACTTGTTGTGTTGGCACTAAGTGATATGGTATGAGAAGCATAAAAAATAATTCTCGTACAAGTTGGAGGGCTCCACCCGCCTATAATTGTAAAGCTCGACAACCTTATATCGTCGGAAGTGAATGAATTGTTGGCATCTGAAACATTAAAAGTGCTAAAGCTAACAGTCTGGGAAGCCGGAACGGAAATCGTCCCTCCGGCAATAATAAATCCCGTCCTCTCGTTTCTAACTTTCAAATAAGCATTTCTGTTGCCTGATCCGCCGCATCCTTCCAAACTTGTTGTCATGGAAATTCTACTAACATGCCATGTTGCGTTTGCCTGGAATAATTCCGGTATCGTTCTTATATCCTGCTCCTGGGTTGGTGTAAAAATACCAGTTTCATTGCCATCTGTATCCGTAGCTTCCGCGTCTGGAATAAGCGTCAAAAGACCAGATGCCGTAGTTGTGGTTCCGTCAAAACTCCCACCAGTGGCAAACTCCGTTCTTGTATCCCACGTATCCCCGATTATCTTTGCTAGATTATTTACGACGGAATCCATGTCCGGCTGTATTTTGTCGGATATTCTTTTAACGTTCCTTCCATCGTACGCATAGAACCCTGGAGGAGACCCGAAAAAATAAACGATGTCCTGGTCGAATACAACCGATTCATCAGAAACAACCCCCACCCCTGGATTGGTAGGCACGACATTGTAAGTATAGACATCATCCCCGAAAAGCGTATAAATAGACCGTTCCTTTCCAAGTTGGAGCTGTCCTGCCTGCTTCCACATAGCAGACCCAGACTGACCGTCTCCCTGGCCAACATTTCGACCGTTCGTCTCCGGCCATGCCAGAAAACTGTCAGGCGCAATATTAACGGCGTTGGTGTCCACCAGAGAAGAAAATCTAAGATTAGAAGCTCCCCCCTCCCCATTCCAAAGGAAAGCCCTCTCCTGAAACGACTCTCCGAATTTTGATATGGGAACGTCAGGCGTTCCGGAAGTCCCATCCAACGTCTGCGCCGTGGTTCCATCCCATGTAAATACAGCGTCAACTCCATTCGTACACCAGACCTTGTTCCTCAACTGAAAAAAATCCGGCACTGTGGTTCCACTTAATCCAGACCTTATGAGAGTAAAAGTAATAAAATCAGTGGTTGTTAAAACGCGGCTTGAATCCGTAACGATGAACTCCTTGCTCCCGTTTTCTTTGTTGAATATGAAAAACTTTGTTACTTTATCAAGAGTCGGAGTGCTTCCAACAAGAGTAAATCCTTTTGATTTTTCCAGTCTATCATTGTCTATGTAATAATTCCTGATGTCTGGAGTTTCGGTTATGTCTATCTTCGACGCGGGCGCGCTCGTATTTAAACCGCCTGAAAAATCGGTTAAAACAACGGGTATCGATATTGTAGGGAGCGGCTCGGAAAATAGAGGCGAAACAATCATAATCGTAAATATAAAACTAAGAGCCTTCAAAATGTTTGATACCTCCAAACTCACCTTCTCCAAACGGAATCCCGCTTTCCATATCGTCAAAACCATACTCACCACTGGTCAAATTATCTCCCTGCCATGCGCTCGTGGCGTTACTAATAGGGATAAAAGGATTATCCCTGTTCTTAACTGCGGTTTGAGTGCTTTTAGGTATCATATTATCACCCCAAAGTAAGATCGGCCAATCCGTTATTTGCCCTCATTTTACTTATCTACTGATTTCCCTTTTGAGCATTGGCAATCTCAAGTTTTATAGCGTCCCATTTCGCTTTAAACTTCTCGTCCTGCAAAAGACCCGGGTTATCCCTGTTCTTAACTGCGGTTTGAGTGCTTTTAGGTATCATATTATCACCCCAAAGTAAGATCGGCCAATCCGTTATTTGCCCTCATTTGACCGTCGTAATCTCCCCATTGCCAGCTTTTTTCTTCAAATCCATCCAGCAAAGGAGGCTTCAATAAGTCGATTTTTTTAATGAGCATATCCAGCATTGAAGTCGCTAATGTCGGATTTTTCAACTTCCCCATGTAACAAAGATGCCCAACGTACAGTTTTAACTCATCATGGTAAATATCCGGTAAGTCTGGATAATCGCCATCGGCGGCTAAAGCCGCAGGATAGTAAACGTACCCCAGGTATATCTTTTTACCGGAAGCGGAATTGTCGGTGTCTGGCGTGGGATGCACCAGGATCGTTTTCCGGTCAAGAAGAATTATTCTACTTGGTTTGCCGCGCGAGGATGTCGTGGCGTCCAGCCATCCAGGTACGACCTCTTTTAATTGGGATTCGTCAAGTATGGTCAACGGCGTCATGTCTCTGGCAATGCTAACGTCTCCAAAATACGCCGTCCTGATCTTCAACGTGTCTGACAGCAGCGGGTAAGAAGGCACTCCAACCTCTGCCTGATAGGACACCTGATCCCTCGGCCATTCTATCCTGGCGGCGATGAATTGAAGACCCTCGTTGTTGAATCCCCTCAATTCCGCGTCTGTGAAATCGGAAAAGGCAGGATCGGGCTGGCTTATTAAAACCCTATCCTGAGCGATAAGTTGTTGGAGTGTTTTTTTCATTTTCCATTCTTAACTTTATCTTTTTCTGCCTTTGCGTAATTCTCGACAACTTCATCAAGTTTCTTCTCCGCCAGATACTTGGCTTGATTGGCCTTTTCCACCGTCATGGCGGCTATCGCCTCCTTTTTATGGGCTTCGGCTAGCTTCTCCCTAACCAGATGACGTATTTGATCGGCCTCCATTTGCGCTTTTGAGATAATTCCTTCTGACTGTTTTTTCAAGTCAAGATTGTATTTCTCGATCTCCTGAGTCTGCCTAATTAAATCCTGATGCTTTTGAGAGATCGCTGAAATGTCGTCTTTCAGCATTCTGTAACTGACATTTTCCGACGACGCCCATTCGGTTACCTGTCTGCACAATACCATCAATTGCTTCAAAACTTCTGTAATTTCTTCCGGTCTTGCCATTTTACGCCTCCTTTAATATGACGGCCACTTCTCAGAAATTTTATTATTTTCCCCTTTACGACCCAAATAATAACATCCGCTCTCAGGGTGTTTGTATGGCAGAATAACTCTCCTGTCCATCTCCCTCAACCTGGATTTTTCCACCATTCCGTAACCTTTCAGAAAAACCATTTCGATGATCTTTGAAACACCGATTTTTTTATCGGAAACGCACGAATCGCAGAAAGTCCTTGTATATTTTCTGCCGTCGTTCTTTTCCACTTTTCCGCACGTCTTACAGTTTGTCATAAAATTGTGGGGGATTCTTTAGACACGATCCCCCGGAAAGTGTTTACAAATTACTGGTCAGGGTACTTAGTGTAGAGTACGCTCAACAGGTATAAAGTATTGACCTGGTATTTAAACACCAGTCCATTCTTTACCCTGAGAGGGTACTTCAATCCAATAACATTACCTGGATAAACTGTGCCAGGTGATGTAACAGCCTGAGTGCTGTTATAGATACGGGCTATTGGAATGAAAGTGCTCGATTGGGGATAATCACCAATCCCGCCGTCGAGTCCAACAGTTGTTGAGCTGGAATCAAAGACGTCGACATATTCATTCAAGGCCGTTGGCGTCGTCATATTAACGCCATGAAATACTCCTTCGCCAATGAACGCAAGTTTTAAGGATGCGCTCAATGACAACGTACTCACGTCAACACCGCCGTAGTCTGCGCTCGCAAGGGCTTGACTTGGGCCGTAGGGAGTGTTCCTCTTATCCCCTGCCTCCGCCTTCCCAAACATCAAGCACATAACGGCGGCAACCAGAATGTATTTCTTCATTTCAGTTACCTCCTTTTATGTGGCTTTGATGTTACACACGACGCCGTGATCCGTTCTGGGAACAGCGACACCGATGAGAGAATGGACAACAGCAACCTTTGAGAGGTTGTTAGCCGCAACTCGGCTGGCCTGTTCAAGCTCATTCTCGATCTGCATTGCGATAGCAAGAGCTTGTTTGTGCAACAGCAAGCCCTTACGCACGTCTCCTACGGTTGTTACTAGCGTTGACTCATGCGCTGGAGCTCCCAGTATGGTTGGTCTGAAGTCCGTCATGTTGGCGTTCTTCGATTGTCCAGTACTGTAAGCCGCCGTCAGTTCCGTTTTGGAAAACCATCCGTTGTAAAAAGCAACGGGAGGCAGGAACCAATTAAGAGAGTCTTTCGGAATGTTGGCGTCGGAAATGCGAAGCATCGCGATCCTCGCCATTCCATCATCGAAAGTTCCTCCAGTGGTCGCATCTCCGACAGCAGTCAAAGTCAGGCTTCCATGAAGCGCAAACAAGTCAGTGTCGTAACGCACACCCATAGCTTTCCCAGCGGCCTTCCCCAGCCTTTCGGTGGGTTGCCAGAAAGACTGAGCTTCAGCCTGTCTGTCAATTTCAGCCGCAACGTAAATCCAAGTATTCAACGTGAGATTGACCTGAGACGGAGCGTCGTTGGTAGGCGTGAAAGCCCCGCCAACTGACACCGTTCCGGCCGTGAAAGTAGGCTCGATCTCGATTGAAACCCGAAGTCCGTTTTCTTTCACAAGTTGCGATTTATTCAAGACCTTCGGAAAGAGTACGCCAGCGGCGTAACGAGCTTCCAGAACGTCCATATCGAACTTGTTGGGTATGGTGATGTTGTTTAATGTAGCGTTTGTATATACAGCCATATTATTTACCTTTTTACTTCTTTATTGATTTCCCTTTTGAGCATTGGCAATCTCAAGCTTTAAAGCGTCCCATTTTGATTTAAACTTCTCGTCCTGCAAAAGACCAGGGTTATCACCCAACTGCTTGGTCATCTGCTGGTATTGGGATGCTATCTCGTCAGTGGAAAGAGTCTTAGACCCACCCACGGGTTGAGATGTGGAAGTAGATTCCATTTGGGCTTTTTTCGGAGCGTTGGGATTTTTAGCAGGCTCAGGGTATCGCTTTGCGTATTCCTGCAAAGCTAACTTCGCGGCCTGTTTCGGATAAGTTACACTTAACTTATCCAAACTGAAACCCTCATCTTCTTCATAGAGGATTTCTTCCATCCTTTCAGCTCGTACTTTGTCCTTCTGGATTCTTTCTTTCAGCGTTTCTCTTGGATTGTCCGTTTTAGGGAAAATCAATTCCAACGCTTCTTGTCCATTCCGTTCAGTCTCGATCTTCTGTTCACGATTCTTCAGGGCTTCTGGAAGGCCTTTTTCGAGAAGTTCTTTTGACAGTTCTTCTCTTATAGTCTTTTCCCTCTCCGTCATATATTGCAACGGATTGCCCCAAAACTTATCGTTATCAAATTCCTGAGACTTCGGCTTTTCCACGGAGGGTGTTTCCTTAGTTTTTATAGCCTCGATCGTTTTCTGGATTTCAAGCATTTGATTTCTCAAACCTTGAAGCTCCTTCCTCTGACGGTAATGGTCAGACGGTCTCGGCCTCTCTGTGGTTAAACTTGAAGTAGGTTGTTCCTTGCTATCGACCTTAGCAGGAGTAGTTTCTTGCGGCTGAACTTCCTCTTTCGGGGTTGGCTCAGTCGCCTGCGATGTGCTTTCAGGCACAACTCCCTCAACTACGGGGGAGGTAAACGTCTGCGTCTCTGTTTGTAGCATTGTCGCTCCTTTACTTCACAGCCGCTATCACGGCCTCGGGTTGATTGATAGTCACCCCGGAAATCTGTTCCTTCGGGTCTTCTATTTCCTTGAAATCGGGCATTGTTCCGTCTACTTCCCAATACTTGCCATTGTCAAGATGATGTCTTTTCTTGGTTTTCATATCATCCCACGCGTAAACGTACCGGCCGGCGTGGCCAAGCTTTTGGGATGTGTCGCACCAGACTTTAAATCCTAACTTTCGCGCTCTCTCGGTAAATGCCCAGTCTTCTGACAAATAAATCCAGTTGCCATTCTCTAATTGCGCTTCTTCCGGCTTGAAAAACGGGTAAAATTTGGCGTCATGAATGTGGCATTTATGGACGATCTCTTTATCCGCCATCTCCTGTAAAACCCATCTTTGAATTGCCATGCATCCGGTGGAAATCATCCTTACCTCGCAAATCGCTCCCTCTCTTTCCCCGAAAGGAATCACCGGAGCCTCGTCAAGCAGCTTGATAGCAAAGTGGGTCTTTTCGGGCTGTTTCTTAACGTATGGCGCGCCGCATATGTCGAGTTTCTCTTTCCACATCACTTGAAGCATGGCTCCGATCTTTTTTGGATCGAAAATAATGTCATCGTCAATGAAAAGAAGAATGTCGAAATCGCTTTCAAGGAACCTTGAGGCTACTATGCTCCTTGACCGGTCAATCAAAGCATCTCCGCTTCTAAACTTCACCACTATCCTGGGATTTTTACAGAAAAGCAGAGGAATAAGGCTTTCCCACGTATCAGGGTCTACACCCCGATGAACGCACGGAACCACAAGAACGGAAAAGTCATATTCCTTTTTTATGTCTTTAGGAATGATCTTTTCCCGATTCAAATGAAGGATATTCAAAAGCTCCTGCCTCATTTTTATCTCTCTCTGTAAGAGAACCCGGAATTCGGATTGCTTTGTCCTCTAGGCATGGCAACTATGCCACTTGCAAAAAACACGTCAAACTGAGGATATTGCCATGTTCTTGAATTGTCGATTGAAAACATCAAAGGCGCAAGATATGCCACCGTCGTCAGTCTACTATCGTAAAAGTCAATCCACGAATTAGCCACTGGCGAACTTATCCAAGCCGTATGGAAGACACTGGCATAAGTGCTTATGACCGCCGCCCACGTTGAAACATACAAGAGCGTCATTTGAGTGGAACGATAAACGCCCTGCGAACTATAAGACGGACTCGGAGTGTTCATCCACTCTTCGCGGGTCGGAGGCCATCCGGCATAGACCTCAGAAACAGCGAGACATAAAATCAGACTTAAAATTAAACGCTTCATTTGTTCCTCCCGATCATAATGGCAAGTCCTCCATCCCGATCTTTGCCCATGTCTTCATCCATGCCTTCCGGCTTTTCTTCTTCGTCAATCACCGACTTCAAATCAATCAAATCGGCTTTCAACTCTCCCAAAGTTTCCGACGTTGCCATCTTCGGGTCTTGAATGTACGACTCAACCTTTGAAATAATATCATCCAAAGGAGACGCTTCCGGCGCTTCCATCATTTCATCCTTCATTGATTTCCTCCTTTGCCTTCGTTTCCACGTCTTCAACAAAAATCCTCGCGTTCTCAACTAAAGTCTCAGGAATGGAAACGCAATTATCGTATCCCTTTAATTGAGCAATTCTTTTGGACGTTTTTTCCTCGTCTATGCATTCCTTCGCGGATTCGATCACGGCTTCCCGTCCAATGTCAAGATAATCCTGTAAAATCTTCCATCCTTCCATGTTCACAACAGCGGCGATCTTTCTGACGTTGTTTAAATCAACGTCGTTTTCTACCTGAAACCTTACGTCTCCTTTCTTCTTATCTACAAAAATCTTCATGCGTATACCGGAGATATTGGGCTCGTAGGCACTTCTCCGACAGGAGTCGTTATCCCGCCTCCCTGGCCTGCGCTTGCGGCCTCGCCTTCGACTTCATTGCCAAGCAGTTGAGGATTGGCTCCAATCCTCTCCATCCTGCGCATACGCGAAGCCAAAAAATCTCCCATCGGCTGAGCTTCATTCAAAAGACGCGGATTCATTCCCATAGCTCTTAAAAGTTCCTCGAAAAGAGGCCTCACGATATTGATCGACTCTGGAATGTCATTCCTGATGCTCGTGGCCATCTGCAAAGTCTCTAAAATCTTTTGAAGCCTCTCAGGTCTGAAGTCTTTATCAGTCGTTACTTTTATCTCGAATCCAATGTTCCTCGGGAGGACGTTCTTATTAACCCGCCGCGGCATCGGTTCCCCTGTAACGGAAACCCAAATGTCTTCATCCAAATTATCAAGATTGTTGATATGCATCTGCTCCAAATGATCCCTGATAAGAATCTCAGCCATGATCTCGGCGTAAACGCTCGCCGCCCTGATAGCCTCAGTCTGGGTTATAGATGACTCCGTGGCCGTGGCCTTCGTTAGAACGGCTTGAAGATTGGAGCTGGCTCCGGTGTTGCTCCTGAATTCCTCCCTCTTGCCTGCCATCACGGCCAAAGCCTGGACAATGGCGTTTAAATCAGGCCTTATGGGTTCGAGTTGATTGATATCGTCTAACTCTACGATGTTCCAGGGTTTGATCGTCAACTGACTCGACTTGAGTCCAGCGTACCTCCCAACTTTCCACATCATGTATTGAGAAAACTTCAAAACGTCGTCAGCCCTCGAACCGACAGTATCAAGCTCAGCCTGACCTTTCTGACCGATCTTCCCGACTCCGTAACCCAAAGGCTCTAGCTCCAGGTTCTTCCATGTGCAAGTTTTAAATTTCGATCTCCACGTTCCGTACTGCGTAACGTGAAACTTCACAATAGGGTCTCCGTCTAGTATTCCAACAGTAAAATCATAATCCTGGGGGTCGTCCGTTCTGTTCTCAGACTCCCAATACTTTTGAACGACCTCATTGTCAGTATCTATCTTTCCGTGGTAACTGATTAACTCTCGAATGTTGTTGTCCAAATTCGCATATCCCGCCCTCTGCATCCTCGTCCTGATCCGGTTCAAAACGTCCGTTCCCGTGGTCACTGAATTCACGGAATTCTTTGAAGAATCTTTATACTCCGACAACTTCTTTTCTATCGCGCTCTTGTCCCATACGGAAGAGTCGTTCTTCGCCCACTGCCTCAGTCTCCAAATCGTCGGATAGTCAACCGACCCCATGAAATCGCTCATCTCCAAATCAGGAACCATCGTATCGAAAAACATTTGAATGATAGACCTCATCTGAAACCCGGTTCCTTCAAAGTACGTCTGTCCATCCACGTTCAAACGCCTCACCCACGGCTCTTCAAAAATCAACGTCCCGAAAAGCCCCAAAGACCTGAGTGAATTTAAGAGGTTCTTCTTAAAATGAGTCTTCCTGAGCTGATGAAGCAAAGTCTCTTCGACCATGTAAAGATCACTCTCCGTCAATTCCCTGCCTGACGGATCGAGCCCGCTTTTAACGGAATCGAAAAATCTGTCCTGGGCTGTCATCATTCTAAACCACAGCGTCGCCATCGTCTCTGTAGCTCTGTGAGTCTCCCCTGACTTCGTGTTCGACAATCCCTTCGGCCTGGGCCCGGATTTCGGCTGTATCCTCCAGCTCTGCTCGAACTCCTCATACTCGCCGTAGAATTTGACCAGATCGTTCTCGCAGGCCTTCTGCTTATCCATCACCTCATCCCGAATCTTCTCCAAATGCAAAGTATTCTGTTCGGATAAAATGAAAGGCTCGGGAATAATAATGGAAGGCATGCCGGGAATAACCGGCGTCTCGGATATTGCCTGTAGGGGATTAGAAAATTGGTCGAGTAAGTCCATTTTTATATCATGTAATCTTGCTCAAATTTTTTCAGACGCTTCATTTCAGACTTTAAAAACCGCTCTCTTTCTTTATATTCCTTCCTTAACTGAATTCTATGGCCCAATACCTCAAACTTTCTAGCGTAATTAGGATAATTTTTAAGCGCAACCGTAGGATATGCCATTGTCATGCCACCTCACTAAGTTCCCACTGCATATTTTTTGACTCAGTATTTCTTTTTGGAAATAATCCGTCATCGTTCAAATTGATCTCGTCTCCAATAACTTGCGGTCTGGAAATAACCTGCTCATGATCAAAGACGTTCATTCCATTTATATAATCGTGAATCCTCAAAATAAGATACCTCGCGCAATCTGTTGTGTCATCACCCTCTTTATCTCCCCTCTGCACGTTTTTTAAAGCGTAAATCAACTCCTTGCACTTCGGGCTGATCTTCACCATGCCTTTCTTTAAAAACATCTTCGCCACGTCGTAACCCCTGTCGCGGTTGTCGGCTGGTATGCACGTTACGCCATTGCGGGCAAACTCTACGGAATCACTCCTGCCCGTTTGAGAGTTCCTCTTGGCCGTGGAAGGATCAATAACAGTCCAGTCAATCGGAGTCCGGCCGGTGATCTGCTTAATCATCGCGCAACTCTCCGCTATCACTAGCCCGCTCTTGACAAATTCATCGTAAAAATAAATCGTCTTCGTGAGAATATCCAGCTTCGCCCACAAACATACCGTAGGATGGGCAATTCCCCAGTCTATAACCCTGAAAGCAGGGAGTGCGTCTTTGCCCTGATACTCTCCCATGTTCTTCTCAGAATCAAACTCCCCATACAACTGGCCGGCATACTCGGATTCCTGAGCCATATACTCAAGATTCCACGTGTCATCAGGAGTGTTCTCCTTCAACTTCTCTATCTCCTCGCGGTTTAATGTCGGATTATCGTAAATCGTGTAAAAATGCGCCGCCCAATCCTTGTCCCCAGCTTCCTGCTTCCTCCTGGCTTCCGCGTGAAAGTTGGTAAACCAATTCCTCCCCGTTTTGTTCGGGCTGGATATAAAATCAGCCGTCCCAGGCTCACTGCCTCCAGACCCCAACAACTGCCCTGATATGATCCCAGACCATACATACTCCTTCTGGTAGGCGGCCTCATCCAAAACAACATGGTCAAGCTTTGGCCCGCGCAACGAATCCTCATTATCAGCCCCAATCAATTGAATCCTGGTTCCATTGTGAAGCTCTTTGAAAAGCTCATTCTCAATCGAACGATTTACAATATGCTTCGGCAACATCCAATTCAATTCCCACCAGGCTATATTCTTGGCTTGCTTGTAAGTCGGAGCTATGTACCAGATCACCCGATTCGGCATCTCCGCCTTCTGACACGCCCGATATAACGCCAATTTCGTCTTGCCAAAACGCTTCCCAGCCTTAATAACGTTAAACCTCGCTCCAGAAGCGTGTATCTTCTTCTGGTTTGCGTGCAAAATGATGTTTAACGCCACATTATCCATAAAATCTTTGGGGTTTCGAGATGTTCGCCCTACTCCCCCAAAAGGAAACCCCGATCAAGAAGCTCCCAAAAACGATGGGCTCAAATTGATCGGGGTTAACCAGATTAACTGCCGCTAGGTCATGGGCAGTCCATCCGGGATTTACGTAATGGTTACTCTAAAACATCGCGCCTCCTGCCTTCACACTCAGTCTTCCTCGTAAAAAGTTCATCCTCTTCCAAAAAATCAACCACCTTGCCTCATCCCCACCTTAATAACCACCCATCACAAACAACATGAACTGATCCACCACTCTCACTCCTCGTCTCCACCCTCTCCCCATACCCAAAATGACATCTGCACCAGTTCCTGAAAATAAACCTCCTGTCCTCCTCCTTCACCTCTCCCCATCCCTTTGCGTAAAATTGATCTGCACATTGTTGTTAAACACCGGCTTCTCCTCCACCAAATACCCCCTCGCCATCCCTATCAACTTGTGAAATAAATACGTCGTGCTGTTCGCCTTCACCCTCCCATCCCGAAAATCTATCGCCTCCCGCTCCCACTTCTCCTTCGTCATCCCCCTCGCATATGCCCCATCCTCCATCCTCCTTATCAAATACTTGCTCACCTTCCCACTATGTAACCACCTGCTAACCGTCCTGTTACTTATCGTCCTCCACTTAAACCTCTCATTCACCATCTTCATAACATTATCGTAATTCCCGCACTCCAACCACATGTCACATACATACCGCTCCCTCATGCTCAAATTTATTGAATCCTTATTGCCATAGTCATATACCACCGGAAACTTGCGGTTTGACATCCCCTCCGTACTACCTGCCACCTTCAACTCGTTCATTCTAATACCATTCTTTCAATTAAACCCTATCCCCGCTCGACTAATTGGCATTGTGGCTTGGCATTACAGCAATCCATTTAATATTAAAATTGAATTTTCGTTTTAATGCTTTTCTGGTGAGTTGGGATAGGGATAAATTCACCCACCCCCCCTCCCGGACTACCCGCCTACCGGTGCGGGGTCTCATTTACATTTCTTTGCATTAAAAAACCATGTTGACTTTTCATATCGTTTTACCCGACTTTACGGTGTCTGATTCTGCATTTCTCACTTCAAAAGTTGGTTGCGACACTTCCAAGTTCCGATAATAATGGTTATGTTACGTGCTCAAATCTCCAAAACCCCTATCAATTAAACCTTTTCACGATCAGGCAACATAACATAATCCATCTTTACATTCGTTTCAAATGCTTACAATTTTCGTATTGATTCCTCATATCGTTTTAAGATTGGCATGACATCTCTCCAGAAAATCTTTTCAGCTATAAATATGCCTTTCGGGCTCGGTCTCCATTCTCCATTCGATGGAAAATTGTACCATTTTCGTATTTCGACGCCCTTTCCTGCGCTAGAACTCTCTTTTCTCGTAACTCTCACCTGAGTTAGCTCTGAAACGTTTACAATAACCTCCTCAAGCGTTTCAAATGACATGTATAATAATTAAGTTAAAGTAACACTTTAACATTAGCCTCTACTCATTCCTATACTATCCCTGCGATCACATCTTTGCCTTTCTTTGCCTATCTTCCCGATCCCATAACCGGCGTGCTCCAGCTCATATTTATCAGTCCATCTTCGTGCTGATCTTTTCCTCACTTTTTTTCTGTTCATTGCAATTCAACTCCTGGCGGCCTTTGCGTGTCCTGTCCTACCGTGAGAACTTAACATGGAAGGCTCGATCCAAGTTGATCCTGGGCTCCATCGGTCCGTAAAGGGATTCACTTTTCTTGTTTGATCTTCTTTGTGTCTGTGCAGTGTCTTTTGGTCTGAGATTATTAAAGTTGGGTATGTTTTTAGGGAGAATTTACTGCGGATTTTTTTCATTATCTTCGGGAGGTTCTGACTGGTCAAAGCTTCTTTCAAGTTTATCACCCCAATCCTTTTTCTCGCGCCTTCTATGCTGTGGATGTGAATGGTCATTTTATCTTTTGATTCATGCAACTACTCTTAAAAATTCTTCTTTTAATGGATCAGCTTCTCCAACTGACTCCTTTCCCTGGGTTATCCAACCGTTCAATACACGCACTACCTCTGCAATGATTGTACTGTACCAACCTTTTTCTGTCAAGCGCCGCCGTGTCTTTTTTTGCGAAAGCAATGAGACCCCTGATAAACGTCCTCATAAATCTTTTTATCGTCCAGTCGATCCCAGCCCGACTGATAGTGGGCGCCGTCTTTTTGCGTCCTCGTCATCTCATAAAGTTTTTTTAGAGCAAAAGCGTTGATAAGTTTTTTGAACTTTTTCTTGCTCAACTTCTTTTTGAAAAAAACTTTTACCCGCGCCACTTACAGTAATTTACAAAACTATGTATTTATTGTCAAGTCAAGTGAAAGAAATAAAAAATAAAACCTTTCAAAAACTTTTTAGACTTCAAATAAACCCTATTGGCGGCTGTTTAATAAATCACTTTTTTTGAGATGGAGGGGATATCTCCGCCGCCACCACTTTCTTCGCCAGAGCCAGCTCCAATTTTATCGCTTCCATTTCCTTCACTAATTTTATTTCCCGCAATCTTGTTTTTTCATGTTTGTGTATTTCTGTTTCATAATCTTCGATGAGTTTATAAATGTACTGCTTCAATTCCTGAACCGTCCATGTTTCTAAATCGCCGTCATCGGTTGCGCTCATATTTTCCCTCCCAGTGCCTCAATCTTCTCATGGGCTGAAGCCAGTTCTTCACGGAGTCGGATGACTTCGGGAACCAAACAATAATCTTCATGTTTTACCCACGCAAAACAATGAATACATTTATAATGTTCTATGAAAAACTCAGGCCATTTCTTCACTATTTCCGGCGTGATTTCATTCATGGTTTTCCTCCTTTACAAAAGTAAACTTCCGCATGGCTTGAACGGATTTTTTTCGCATCGCCTTTTGCTCAGGATTTAATTTATCATCCCATGTTACATATTCAATGTACTCATCCAGAATCAGATTCACATATTTGTGTATAATTTCATCATTCATGGTTTTAAGTTCCCTACCATTTCAGCCCTCTGTTGCCATGTTCCTATTGGCAAATTAAATGCCATGTGAACTTTGTCAATTTGCTCGATCAGAAAATGGCAATTAACGCTCATTTGCTTTAACTGCCTCTCAAGGTCTTTCTTTGTTTCACTCATGGGTTTCCTTCAATGCTTTTATTAGAGCGTCGGCGTAGGCAACAGATCGTCTTGCCACACTTTCAGCCAATTCTCCCGGTATTGTCTGCGACAATAGCCCCTCCATCGCCTTCCCTGCGTAGTATTCACGGAGCGTCTTGTACTGCGCCTGCTTGCTGTTATCGGTCATGGGTGGCCTCCTCTCCTGATTTTTACTCACCTAAATTCTTTTCTATGTGCCTGACTATCGAACGCCAGATTTCTTTTATTGAACTTTTTTTCCATGCTGCATTTTCAATATCAGCCCAATAAATTTTATATACCTCCCTCGCCAGCTTATCAAGCTTGTCGGGGGTCATGCTTTCCTCATAAACTCTGTTAGTTTATCCCAATCCTGTTCCGATGTTTCAGACAACTCATCGTAGATTATCGCCTGTTGCTTGATTCTTGATTCTTCTTTCGTTAGACTATGAAATGTTTTTGAATCCATAATTACATTCAGCAAACTCTATGCTTACTTCCCAAACCTTTTTATTCTTCATGGCTTTATACCATACTCATCATCTATCCAAACACTTATTTTGTATTGGGAAAGATTGCGCATTTCATTGTGATAATAGTATTCCTTTGAATCAAATTTATCCATGAAAATCCAAAAGGAATGACCTCGCTCACATTTGAAGCACCGATCTTCACCGCCCTGGGCTACCATACGCGCTCTTTCAGCCCTCCCATTAAAAGCGCATTGAAGGCACATGAAACCAACCGAATTTTTAACCCAATAATTCCTGTAACTTCTCGCGTCCCTTAATACACCACACCCACTTAATACAAGGCAAAATATGATGAAAATATATTTCATTTCTTCTCCTTTTTATACTTGGCGAGGAACTTCTCACCCAACTCTCCTGCAAGGCCGCCCTCCATTTCAGCTATCTCTGCCAATTCGATAGCGTCCTTCAATAACCCGGCTTTCTCCTTCTCGATCAATTCGGAGATTTCAAACGCAACTTCATTCTGGGACAACCTATTTTTCAAAACTTCAATTATCCATAATCGAACTTTCTCTGCCAACTTCTCTATTTCATTCTTAGTCATGGCTTTGGCCTCCACAGAAATTCTTGATTCGGATTTTCAATTGTCACTTTTCTTTTCGCATTTGCCAGCTTGCATTCCCGTCTTGCCTCGTCCAGCGAATCTCCCGACCACGGCATAACCCCTTTTTCTTTCAGTGGAAAATAATAATTTTTGATTCCGTAAATTCTGAATGGTTCATTTTTAACGTCAAAACTCCATACCCAGTATTTCGCCACTTTTATCTTTCCCTCAGAAATTCCCATCCGCACAATCTTCCTTACACAGTTTCAAAAGAGTCCCTCTGCACATTGCAAACAGACAAGTCCTTTTCTTCGCCACATATCAACTATTCGCTTGCGGTCGTCTATAACGAAAAGTATCTCGTACTTGTCCTTGATATATTTCTCGTATATTTCTTCTTTCAAAATGTCGTCGTTTCGATAGTCTCCTTTCTCTCGCATGAAAAGCAGATCGTATGGGATTTTATTCAAAAACAACCATTTGCAAGTATCTTCTCTGCTTTCGTAAACTCTGCCGGAAACAAAAATTATCTTGCACATATCTGTCATCCCAGAAATTAAAGCCAGACACCAGTAATTTATCTTGTCGTCTTTCACTCCGGCATGAAAAGACTTCCAATCCTTCGGATTCTGTTCTTTTATAAAATGCAATCGATGTTCACAATCTGCAAGCGTTCCGTCTATGTCAACGATTATTGCTCTCTCCATTATCCCTCCCTCAATTTCCAGAGTATCACGATCAACGGCAAATTAAGCCACAACGCAACCACCCACGCCTCATGCCAAAAGACTACCATCGGGAGGTAGGTGAGGAGGGTGAGGGTCATATTTCTTCGATCTTCACAACGGTTCTTTCCATATGGTCCTGAAAAAATTCTATGTCCGCCGGTTGCGGTATAAATTCGGAACTATCGTCCTTGATGATCCCGCTTTTCACCAGACAGTCCAGCAACCACTTCGGCGTGTAGTTGTCCTTGTCCCGGCGCTTTTTGGTCTTGAAACAGAGGTCAATAAAAATCTTGACCTTGCCGTCAAACTTCACTGGATTCAACAAATGCTTACCCACTTGCTCCTGGAACTCGTCGTGGGCTTTCTTACGCTTCCTCCACCCCATTCCGTTGACCTGATTCAGCGACGGATAGGTAAATGGAAAGTCAAAAACAAGCACCTTTTTACGGTAAGAATGAACCGAGAATTTAGCCGGCATCTATAAACTGCCTCTGCTTCTAGTCATTAAAACGTCCAAAACACCTGTTCATTTGTGGCATGTTTGTTGCTATTTGCCACTATGCCAAAAACCCCTATGCACTTGGCGTCATTTGCCAAATTCAATGGGGCAAACCCATGTCCTTTGGCATTTGTAAAACTTCTCATTGGTTTCATTTCGTCCCCCCAACCTTGTACTGCCCATCTAGAAACTCCCGGCACCGCTCCACCGCCTCTCGCTTTTTCATCATTGCATTTCTGGAAAGGAACCACAGATGATATACCGCCGCCGCACCGATACGCGATTCCATGAAACTCTGATACTCGCCATGCTTGTCGTCCTCCCACTTTCTGTGGCATTTTAAGCATAAAGCGATACAATTTTGAGGATCGTATCTTAAAGCAAAAATGTTGCGCCGAACGAAATGCGAACAGGTCAGGTTACTTTTGCGCCCGCACCTCTGACACTCACCATCCCGACTCTTTATAAAATCCGCAAATCGGCGATCGGCTGTTGCCATGCTCCAGGGTTTCATTCTTCACCTCCCTTGCTAGTTTGTTAAATCTGCATTTAAACGCATCTAAATCCAATAATTCACAATTCACAAAGTTTGCCTACCCCTACAATCAAATCAACCTAGTCATTCTTTTGTTGTTGTTGTGTGTGTGTGTATGTATGTGTGTGAAGTGTGAAGTATTGGTATGGTTTAAGACAGTAAAAGTTGTTAAAAAGCGGCCTGTGAATTAAGTTGTGAACTATTGGCCGATATTTCACAAGGTTTACAAGCCGTGAACTATTCATGGTGGCCGTTTAAGGTTATCATTTCTGTCTGTTTATGGCTCCCATCAATGGTCTTTTTCTCTAAAATGACCAATTCCTTTGCTACAAGCGTTACTATGACAGCGTCCATTTCTTTGGAAGATAAGTGGGAAGCCCTCAATACTTCAGATCTTGGCGCTGTCTTACGGTCGTCCAGGTAGGCCAAAACTTTCTTTTCTTGACTTTCAGACTTGGAAAAGCTCAATTCGCTCTGACATAGTTTAATGGTAGTCTCAGTAAGCCATCCTACCAAATAAATGGCATTTTCAAGCGTTTTAAGGCTAATCTGGGAGCCTTTAGTGTTGCAAGTCTCCAAAACCATAGCTAATTTCAAGCAATATATGTTTAATCTGGAAAAAAGTGATCTATATGAATGATTCATATCTTCGTATTTTTTGGCGAAAGTTTTGTAAAAAACATCGTACCTTTCCCTGGCTTCTGAGGTTAGGGTCATCTGGCAATCATCCGCGCCCTGAATTGATCTCAATTCCTGCATGCATTCAGCCCATTTTTTAATGTCAGGGTCAGGGGGAATAGAATCGTCCCTGAGTTTAACTTTGGAGTAAATATATATAAATCTACCCAAAAATCCACCTTCAACATCGCCTCTTTTAATGCTTTCAGTAAACCAATCCGAAGTCGTGGCGGCGATTATGGAACAGCAGGGATCTTTAATCTCAAAAGATTTTGAAATCCTCGCAACTCCCATATCGTTGCAATCGTAAAGCTCTGTAAAAAAAGATTTGGCTGAAGCCATATAATCGCGGTTCATCAATTCCATAAGAGACTTGAACTCATAATAATAGAACGCGCCTGTCGGGGTTTCTTTTAACGTTTCCATGATCTTCTCTTGGGAAAAGTCCGAAGGATAAACTCTCATCGGATCAATGGCTCGAATCATGCCTTGACTGATTGACAATGCCGTTGATTTGCGAAAAAGAGACGAAGGAGCTAAAATGACCATGTAGAAATTAGGATAAATCCTCTGGTGTCCGAATTGAAAGTATCTATGCCTTGCCATAACTATCCCTGCCGTTACTAAAGCCATAAATTCATGAAATTTTACAGGCGCGTCGGTCACATGACTGGCATACTCATAGTAAGAATCTAAAAAATTTACTTTCTCGCCAACCAGTTTGTCAGGTATCGTTTCCAATTTTTCTTCGACCTCCGTGGGTTCGATAAAATCCAGAGTCCTGCCTTGTTCACCTCTCTGACTATATCGCATTTATTCCAGTATGTCTTGTAAAGTCTGTCTGCGTATTCTTCAAGGTTCTCAATGGTATTGAAATTTGAATCACTTTGCAAAGCATTAAATACCCTCTGAGTCTCTCTATCCATCAACTTGCCGAAAGTAATTTGCTCCATGCGTTTCTATACTGCTTAATGGCAAATTCAACTATGGTAAAATCTCCATTTTCCTTGTATATTTGAAATTTATTGTCTATGTTTTCTCCGGCTAACATCAGTTCTTCGGTAAGTTTTGGGATAGTCTTTTTTGCCCTGTCCCAGAAATCATTATTACAACCCATAGCTTCAAATTCATCATGTATTATTTTAATGCTTCCAATAATCTGCCGAGTCTTCAATTTAAGAGATTCCTCTGACAGTTTTTCACCAGACAGCTTTTCACCAGACAGCTTTTCACCAAAGATATTAGGGATGTAACGGCCTATACTATTGGCTATGGATTGAACTTCACCATCCGAAAGCGGAGGATTGCATTTTTGATTATTGACTGTTCGCAAGGAAGGCAGTATTTGTTCCGCAGTCATTCCTTGCCGCCTCATGGCTCCGGCCATAGAAGCAAGTCTGGCGTTTCTTCCACCAGATACTATTTGCTCCTTTTCACATATTGGAGCGAAAATCTTTTGAATCTTGAAAGCGTCCATGATAACTTGTGGCAGTTCAATTATAGGATGATTCATAACCTGTTTCTCCTATTTTAGATCCTGCCCCGACCACATAACCGCCATCTGTCTTAAAGTCTATCCCAGGTAAAAAATTTGTCCTATTTTTCAATCCAGGAGTATGTTTATAATAAAAATGGAATCCACCGCTAGGAGTTTTAACTGTTAATGTCGGCGCTAAAAATAACTTTTTTAATGTTTCCAAACCCTTTGCGCCATTTTTTACATCGACGTCAACAACATCAATTCCAGAAATAGCTCCTGTCGCAATTCCGATGTTAGCGTCAGGCCATTTTGTCCACCATTCTTCTATCTGCCGAATGTCTTTGGAAGCGTCTTTGAGTCCATGAGTAGTAAGTGGTTTCTTTGAGTTTGGTATGAGAGGAAACACAGCCCATCCTTTTTGAGCGTAAGAAATGGCTGTGTCTTTCATTAGTATTTAATTTGAATTAAAAGAGATGTTATTTTTTTCTGCTGTTCGGGAGAAAACTCAGGAAGTCTTTTTACAATGTTTACTCTAGTTTCAAGATCAAGCGATTCATTGTCCTTAATTTTACTTTCTAACAATGATATGGTCATTTCGTTTATGTTCGTCCTGTATTCCATTTCCATTAAAAAATCATTAACAATAACTGAGATGTGATTCAAAAAAGTCCCCCCGAGGGCTTAGGAAGGTATGCGCCTACGGCCACCCTCGAAGGGTTTTCGATTTGTATAAATTTTGAATTAAACCGTAAGCGCATACTAAAATTTAACATTTCACAATTAGTTTGTCAATACCACATTTACCGACGATCAATAACAATTCTCGCCTCTGCCTGAACAGGAAAAACAGGTAGAGTAACTCCCGCCCTGTCCGTTGCAGGAATAGCATTGGCTCCATTTCATTCCTGTCCCATCGCAAGAGAAGCACTTGAAACATCCCGCTATCACCTTCCCACTCAACGCTAACGCCAGTCCGATTGCTATGCCTAGAATTAACTTTTTCATTTTATATATCTCCTTTTAATGTCTTTTTTACCATGACATGACAAACAAAGTATTTGTAAATTTTCCATCGTATTGTGTTTTATTTTTGAATATCTCCCAAATCCATCTATATGGTCTATGGTAATTGACCTGCCCCATATTTTTCTGTGCTCCACATCAGTCATCCCGCAATGAAGGCACTTGTATCCATCCCTTTCTAAAACTAATCCTCTTAAACCTCCAAAACGAAATTTATTGTAATGTTCTATTGATTTTATTTTGTAATAATCCCTATGTGTTAAGTAATATTTTTTTTGAGATAGGCGAAAATATTTTTTGTGAGTTCCCCTGTACTTTTTATTATATTTTTTATGATATTCTTTACCTATATCAGATTTATCCCATTTCATAATTAGTATTATATACCTTTTTCATTTTAATGTCAATATGCTTCCTGATTGAAGTTAAATACCTGTTCCTCCTTTTACGATCCACCTGCTTCACTCTTAAAATCCCTTACCGGCTCCCTGGGACATTCTTGCTTGCACTTGGAACACTTCGATTTATAAGAGTCCCATTGGTCAAGGAATATGATTATGCCGCAACAGGGAGAGAGTCTGGATTCTCTTTGAGTCCAGTCGGTCATATCAACATTCCAGATTCTTGCTCATTTTTTGCAAATTCCAGATTCTTGATAGCTTGATCGTAGTAGGATTTTTTCAATTCAAACCCGATGAAATTCCGTCCGTTTTTAAGAGAAACATAGCCCTCCGACCCAACACCTGCGAACGGAGAAAGAATGGTATCGGTCGGATTCGACCATAGAATAATTCCCCTTTCTATGATCTCTAATTGAAGTGGACAAATATGCCTCTCATCTTTCGTTTCCCTGACATCACGGAATGACTGCAAAGTGTTCGACGGGTTTATGTCCATCCAAACTGGAGAGGCGTATTGTTGCCACAAAGTCACCGGAAAGTTTTCTGGCTTTTTGAAAACCCTGTCCTTATTTTCCCCAGGCTTCCACATGGTAATAAGATAATCGGCTATTCCCTGACGGGAAATGCAGGAGTCTTTTTTCAACTGCTTGTAAAGCAAGCCGATTGACTTCGTTCTATGCATTGCAACCACGGGATCCTTCCAGATACAAACCTCAGACCGATATATGAACCCGTGTTTTTGAAAAGCCAAAATGAGCTTACCCCTGAAATCTTCAATCCCTATCACTCCATGTTTTTCCTTGCTAGTTGGCAGGTTCATGCAATGGAATGAAAGACACCTCCCTGACTTCGTGACCCGGAAAAGCTCAGGAATCAAGTAGTCAAAATGCCTGAAAAATTCCTCTGAACCAGAGCAGTTCCCCATGTCTTTCGGGTTGTCTGAGTATGTGTAGAGCGAGGCAAACGGAGGGCTGAATATCGTATACCCTATGCTTTCCGATTCCAGTTTTTCAGTTTCCTCTACACAATCGCCATTGATAAGTTTGTATTCCATTTCTTCCTCCATACTTCGATCATAGATTTTTTCATTCGCTCCGCTTCCAGATGTTTTCTTTCAATGTTCGCTAAAATCGGCTGCTCGCTAGTTAGTAAAATGCGATGGATGTTTACTGGTTTCTTCTGTCCGAATCTCCAAAACCGTCTAACGGATTGATATAAATCCTCGTAGGAATGAGTCACGTTTACATATATGGCGTTATGGCAATGTTGCCAGTTCAATCCAAATCCGGCGATGGATGTCTTGGTAATCAGAATCCGAATATCCCCATTCGAAAACCCGATCAGTTTCTTTTCCTTTTCTTCGATTGAGTCCGCACCTGAAATCTGGACGGCTCCCAATCCTTTCAGTTTCGACTCCAACAGATCACCCTCACGGTTCAATTCGCACCATACAACAACAGATTGTTTTATCCCACCAACAATATTAACGGCTTTTTGTACCCTGGATTCAACGCTGACCGATTTAACTTTACGCTGTTCTCCCAAAGAGATGGCAGGCATGGAGATTAAATACCCTTCCGTTGGCACGTCTGAGTCCAAAAAATGATCGTTGTAATTCAACTGCGGAAGTTTGAATCCTCCATCTTCAAATCCAATATCTGACGGCTTGCTTATAACAATAGCCCATGTCGCTATCCAATCCCAATAAATGCCTTCAGCGTGGCCTTTCAAACGCCATTTTGAAGTTTCCCCGCCGTCGTGGACAAAGTAATTTGAAAGCATCTCAGTCCGTTTCATAATCCCTAAAAACTCCGAGTGATTCCCGATCTCCATAAAGTCGTTGGGAGACGGAGTCGCTGTACAGGCCAACCGATAGGGAGTATTGGAAAACATCTCAATAATCAGGTTCCTGATCTTGCCGGAGTAGTTTTTGAGGATGGATGACTCGTCAAGAACTACCCCGATAAAGTCTGACGCTGAAAAATGCTCCAACATTTCATAGTTCGTTATGATGATTTTGGAGTCCACTTCTTTCCCCCTGGAATACTTGACCATGATTCCAAACTTTTCCGCTTCATGGACAGTCTGCAGAGATACCGCAAGGGGAGCCACAATTAAAACCTTCTTGCCGGTAGTCTCCACGATCTTCTGCGCCCAGGATAATTGCATGGGAGTCTTTCCAAGTCCACAGTCTGCCCATATCGCAAAACGTTCCTTTTTGAGAGCTTCACCAATTATCAGGCGTTGCCATTCGTAGAGGAAGTTGTGCGGTTGAATATCTAGTCCAACCCCAGAAAACCGCTTGCCTTTATTCTGCAAAAACTCTTGATAGTTCATCCGAACATCACCGCCTGATTTCCATCGAATTTAACCTCAACTTTTTGCACCGTGCTTGCTATGTCGCATGGTGATTTTTCAACTAACCGCCACTCTTTATATGAAGTCCCGTGACGCTTCGTTCCTACCACTTCACCCGCAAGAGCCATTTCTGGGAGCCGTGAACCGATTGCATTTTCACTGTATCCTTGCAATAAAAACTCGTGGATTGCCAACGGCGTAGACGCTCCCTTCAAGCGGTTACGGATAGCTTCTTTGGCTGAGATTTTCACTTATGCACCAATCCGCAAGTACAAGGTATTTTATGGTTTCTATGCCTGAATGACTTTAGGATTATCGTAAAAGTTCATAAAAAATTACTGCGGGCAACCCATTCAGGGGCAAGTTCTTATATGCTCGTATATGATCATACCGTTGTCAATCCATGACCAACTATGTTCAAATTTCTTCATTTTCTTTTTACATTTACAGCAAATCCGAACATTCATTTGATTCTTCTTATCCAAGTCAACCTCTTTGTTCTGCCAAAAATCTTATAAATTGCGATTCGTTAATAACATGCTCAACGCAGAAGTCGTGGATTGCCTTGCCGGATTCTTCAAATTTGCGGACAAGTTCGGATGGGGTCAACGACTTTTCCAATACTGCCGTTCCAAAATATCCTTCTCCGTCCTCATCCTGCTCAGATTATGTTTACCCTTCCGAGCATCCTCTGTCAGTTCAACAACCCTCTTTTTATGTGTGTAAAGTTCGGACAGGACTGTGTCCAATTCATTCCCGGCCTCTATAATCTCCTTGTCCTTCTCCACCAACTCAGACGCTATTTCGTCTGAATTTTTCGGTCTTTCTGTTTCCATATTACGCTCCAAACTCTGCTTCTTCTTTCTTCTTCTGCTCGAAGACATAGAAGGGAGTCATGGGAAACATATTCAATTCCAGAAATGTCTTTCCATCGTCAGTCAGTTTCATGGTTCCGGCTTTCAGCCAGATAACCTTTTCTTTCCCATCCTTCTGGTATACCTTCTTCGTGCATACGTCAAAATACTTCATGCGACCTCCTTTGTCAGTGTGAATTTTTTACGGCAGAACGGGCATTGAATTTGATCTCTCAATACCTGTTCTAATCTCTCGCGTTCCTGCTTCTCGGCCTCAAGTTTTTTCCGCGCTTTCTCTTTCTCCACATGGGCTTTTTCCTCAAGGGCTCGCTTCTCGGCCTCGGACTTGGCTCGTTCAACCGCAAGGTTAGCGGCTTGCTTTTCCCGCTCTGACTTGGCCTTCGCTTCGAGTTGCGCCTTCTCCGCTCTCGCCTTATCCTCGATCTTCTTACGGTCGGCTTCGGCCAACGCCCTTTCTTTGGCAATGGCGTCCGCCTGAGACTTACGTTCTGCCGCCGCCGTGCGCTCGCGTTCCTCAGCTTCCTTTCTCAGCTTTTCGTTCTCAACGCGCAAACGCTCCGACTCGGCTGCGGCCTTTTCTGCCGCGATCCGGTCCTCTTCGGCCATGCGCTTTTCTACCTCCAGCCTCCGGACCTCCGCCTTCTTTTCCTCCTGGATTTCGACGAACTTCTCCTGGGTCTCAAGGTATTCCTCGATGGGAACGATCAGGGCCTTGAGGATGTTGGCGATGCCGTCTATGGCCTTGCCCTCGCGCAGGGATTGTTCCTTTAAGTCCTTGCGGGATTTCTCGATGGCGAGGCGCTTCTCCCGCAATTCCAACCGGCCTTCCCTGGCCTGTTTCATGGCCTCCACTTGATCCCCGGAGGTCACAATGATGGTCTTGGCCTTCGTCTCCCACTCGGAGGCGAGTTCAAAATAATTCTGGAAATTATCCAGAATAAACTTTGCTTTTGTCGAATCAAGTCCGCTTTCCTGGACAATGATTTGCAGTTGATTTTGTTCCATGTCAGCCCTCCCTTATTTGATCTTCTGGACGATAGCGTCCAGTTCGTCGCAAAACAGTTCCAGTTCAACACTGAGCTTGCACTCAAACTCTTTGTCCGGTTGGACGCGCACCACCAGGGGCTTCATGCCCGGGTAGTAGCTGATGAAGTCGCACCACTTGCGGGCGGTGACCAGTAGTCCGCCCTGAACCTGCTGGAAATAATCGGTCGGGAGTGTTCCGGCTAGAAGGTAGCCCACATGGGTTGAGATCAGCGGGCATTTTATTTCAATCCCCCCGTCGTGGCCCACAAGGCCGTCCGGGCTAGCCCCGTAAATGGACTTCCCTTCCGTGGAACAGAATCCCACGACCTCGATATTCTTCCCCGTCATAAGCTCATAGAAGCTCCTGGCCTCGCCCTCCATTTCCGTTCCCCTGGTCATGGCCGCGTTCTTGTAGGTTTCCTCGGACTTGCCGGTAATGCGCTCTCCTGCAAGCTGGTAGAGGTATTTCGTCCTCTGTTTGGACGCCTTCCCAGAGGAATCAACTATCTTGTCGAAATTACTGGCCGTTGGAATCCCGCACCTGGCCGCGAACCACTCCGGGCTGCCTTGGACACACTCAATTATTTTCATTATTTTTTCGCTCCCTTTTTGTCCCGTGCGCTTTTGATAGCAACATTCGCTTTTTGGAGGTCTGATTTTGGCATATCCTCGATCTTTTCGATCTTCATGTAATCAAGGAATTTTTCCACAGGAGTCCCAAGATCAAGAAGGTGGTCAAGAATGGTGTTAATCTCTTCTTCGCTTATTTTTTCAGTTCCCACTGTCTTCCCATCATCATCCATTTCGTGCGTCGCCAATCCGGTCAAAGCAAGGAGGCTGTAGCGTTCAAGGTAGGTTATGGTCGACCCGATTGACTGAATGGCGTTCTTGGAGCCGGTGTCGTCGGCTGGCGCCGTCAAGGTCGTCTCTTCGCTGTGGCCCTGCTCGTGGGTGATCTTGCAGGTCACGGACACCGATCCATTCTGGGTCACTTTCCATGAAGCAGAAAGCCCGTGGCGGCTCAGGGCTTCGTTGATTTTCCCGGTGACGTTGGCCAGGGAGGAATGGTTATATTTAACCGTTCCCTTCCCAGAGTTATAGGACACCTTTTTGTCCTTTTCGATTGACGGAGGATTGGATTTGAAAGCCGACATGGCGCGATGGTATGCCTTCTTCGCCTCATTGGCCTCCCAACGCTCCTGCAATTCAAGTAGTTTCCCCATCTTTTCCAGATCCGCTCCGTTCGTGATGGCGCGAGTTATCATTTCTACGGGAGTCCCGGGAGTCCCGGGAGTTTCCGGCACAACTGCCAATTCATTTTTCTTCTTCTTCATACCCGCCTCCTCCCTTCAATTTGCTTCAAAATCTCCCTGTACTGCCCGTGAATCTTGTCGCACAACCGATCAACCTTCACTGCGTCCCTTCTCAATTGCTCCGTAAGAATGTCCTGTTTTATGTCATTCTGGATCATCGTTTCACGAACGCGGACAAACTCTAATGTCCTAGATGTCATGTTCACCTTCCGCTTCTTCTCTCGCCCTGACAACTTCTAAAGTCTCAAATCCGTGTTCGCATTTATCGTCGTCGAACTCAACCATGCACCCATCCTCGGTCTTTAACCATTCGGCAGAATATGGCTCGCCGATCATGTCAACATCGCGCTCTGTAATACCTGCTGGATAATAGGGATTGCTCATTTTAGTTATTCTCCCAGATGGCTAATTTTTTCAACTTCTCCGACCGCTTCCAGTCCTTCCACATGTGGCGTATGGCCATAATGCATAGCCCGATAATAACACCGCACGTGAATAGCCCCAGAGTGGAGAATATCTCACCAGCCGAATACGCTTGAACCGGAATGGGCAGACCTTTGGCAAGGGCATAATCCGCCGTCCTCGCCTGCACCTGATCTGCCTCGCAACCGTAGAAAAAGAATGAAAACCAAAGACCAACAGTGGACACTATTAAGGAAAAGCGAACTAATGTCATTTTGCCTCCTTGCAGGTTTCTCCGTTACACGGCACTATTGCCTTAGAATTCCCAGTTGTGCTATCTGTCTGAAAATGAGTCTGGCCATCGCATTGATAATAATAAATGCCGATTGTTACGTAAGGTGCGACTGGTATCATTTTTTCTCCTTTGTCATATTATTAATTTTTGCTTCAAGGATTCGCTCAGGTCGAGGTAGCCGCCAACCTTCTCCGGAAACTTCACACCAGCAGGCAGGGAGGTCAGTCCGTTCAGGTAGAGGTAGCCGCCAACCTTCTCCGGAAACTTCACACCAGCAGGCAGGGAGGTCAGTCCGTTCAGGTAGAGGGAGCCGCCAACCTTCTCCGGAAACTTCACACCAGCA
>C687J35021_10000333_pt1 | contig 37155 bp, 31 predicted proteins | sample RifCSPhighO2_12_FD_35021 | JGI IMG/M metagenome (IMG submission 35021) | reverse complement strand
TTAAGAATTAGCATGTACTTATTTGATACACCCCCAAATAATCAAAATTATCTCACAACAAGTTGAAAAGCCAAGAAGAAAAGTTAATTGTATTTACAACTACATAATTCTAAATGACAAATAACAAAATTATATACCTAGCGAAGTAGGTATATAAATTAAATGTCGCTAACTCGAATTATTTGAAATTTAGAACCACCTCCAACAATTGGAAACTCGGTCCGATGAGCTACGCCTCCGATTAAAGGTATAACTGTTAAACGAAGAGAATTCCCTCGACGGAATGATAAGATTGTACTAATATTAACATGTCCGGAAGAAATATTTTGAAATGTGAAAGGTTTCTGATCATCTTGTACAGGGGTTTGTTCAAAGATAAAATTTCCTTCACTTGCAGTTCTTAAATCTATTTCTCCAGAAAAAATAAGCTGATATAATCCACTCTTACGGAAAGTGAACCCCGATCCATCTTCTGAAACTTCTATGGCACCTTTACCTCCCAACCCCACATCAAAACTGATATAAGGATCAATGAATGAATTTTCTTCAACTTTCGCTATTAATGCTGTAACTCTTTTAGGATTTCCACGTTCATGAGAATGGCGATGGTTAGCATTCCCATAACCCTTAGCATCAGACTCGGATGCATCAGTTAAACTGAAATGTTTAACTCCCCGGCTCTTATGTTTTCGATTGGAACTCATTTATTAAAAAAATCTTTTATTGTTTTATGTGCGAAAAAAGGATCGTCCAAGTTTTTGAATTTGAGAGGATCAACAGGTTTGGGATCGAAAGTGTAGTAATTTTCTGGTTTAAGAGCGTATTCTTGGTAAAACTCTGCTAATTCTTTAGCAGATTTTGCAGAATCATAAAGAAAACGCCGATATATAATTAGTGAAAAATTGTTGTAAATATCTTCCTCTATTTCTAATAATCTTTTCCACGACCATTCATATTTTATCTTATTACGTTCGAATCGATCTAAAATTTCTTTATTTTGTGCGAGAAATCGTTCTTGAGTAATTCGATAACCTTTGTATTTCAATGCGATATAAACAGCTACTAATGCTAGATCTATTTTAAATTGTTGAGTTATGAGAGTATTTAAATCATTATATGCTCCGAAGCGATAAATTATATCAATTGCATGAAACAGAACAGAAATAGTGACGTTCTTAAAGTCTCCATCAATTAGAATAGATGAAGCGTATTTAACAATGTCACGAATTAAAGGTTCTGTTCCTTTTTCTGGAGTTAAGGGCCAATCTGGTGATAAAAGTTTGCAAGTAGAAAGAGGTGTAATAATATCTCGAAATAAAGGATGTGCTATTACTTCAGACATTGTTATTCTTTTCTTATAATCCCATTCCAAAGTTAGAGATAATAAATCTACGGCTAATTCATCCTTTATCATACTAGATAAAAACTTTCGCTTAGTAACCTTGTCTTTAAATGTCTTTTCTAAGAAATTAAAAACGTCTTCTCGAGGGTATTTATTCTTCCTCATCTCTTCGGGGAATATATTCTTACCATTCAATATTGTGAAAATTGTAGCACCGTAACTCCAAACGTCTGTAGAACCTCGATATATAAATTTATTTGCACCGTCGATTTCATTATCATAATATTCATTAAAGTGTTCAGGTGCTCGATATGATACAGTTCCAATTATTGCAGGGATAAATTCCCCTTCTACTATAGATCGAGTTGTTCTTGATAGTCCAAAATCTCCTATCATAGGTTCGGGAACAAAATATGTCTTCTCAGCTTCTAATGCTCTATTATTTTTCACAACTATTTCACGGTCAAATAAGAAAATATTAACAGGTTTAATATCCAAATGAAGAACCCCGCATCTGTGTAAACAATTTAATCCTTCTGCAAATTTGCGAAGGAATGAAATTTTATGATAGGGTTCGTTGGACATTCCATGAGAAGTATCATAACCTAACGGCATTGTAATAACCGTTCCAACTCCCTTTATGGTCGATGGAAAGAATGCGCCTTCAGTATAAAGAACATATCTATTAATAACTCGGGCCATAATATCAAATTCACTAGGATAAGATATTTTACCTTGTCGAGGACGAACTAATTTAGCTGCTTCAAGATTACCGTCAATATCCGCTTCGTAAACAACTCCATATGTACCAGATCCTATTTTCTGAACTATTTTAATTCCGGCCTCTTCCATCGCTTTGATCTCTTCTTCGACACTCCAAGATTCTTCTTTATCTTTTAACGCACTCATCGGAACTTTGTTTTAATTTGCGGAGTCTTTTTTTCATTCAGCGAAATGAAAAAAATATTAAAAATAGTTTTAATAAGTTGTATATCGTTATCCTCTACATTATGGGTATTTTTTGATTGTGGAAAAACAAAAAGGAAGTGTAAAGGATAACTATTTTATTTTTCTTTTCTTCTATAAAATGCTCGGAATCGCCACGCAACGAGATGTTAGATATGGTTTCGCTCGAAAATATGTACCAAAACCACATCAAGGTCCTGGACCCAATCCTGATAGTAAACCTCGTCCTCTTACGTTGGAACAAATCGATGAGATTATCAAAGGACTCGTTGCACCTCGGGGTGTAAGCAAAGATGTGAGAATGACTATGTTATTGAATATTCAACAACATGTCACAGATCAGCTCATAGGAGAATTTGTATCACCTGTACTTTTCCAACGTTTTAAAGAAATTATATTAAGACAATACAATGGCGCTCAAGTCAAGCCTGGAAAGCCTCTTTTGTCTATTGCCGAAGCATTCATTCAGTTGATTATGCAAGCTACATTGAATACTTTCCACAAAGCTGGTAAACGTAATGATACAGGTTACGATGCCCTCAGAGAAGTATTGTATTTACCAGCTCGTCGAAAGCAAGAGATCGTAGTAATTCAGTTTAATCGTCGCTACTCCAAGAGTGAGATTTTCAATCTTCGTAGTAAGTTGGTATATCAAAATATCAACGATATCTTATTAGATACAGAGATTGAAGCTTTCAGTGATTTGAAAGATTACTGGTGGGCTGAATTGCAACGAAATGCTTATGGGATTGAACCAACAGAACGTCACGTACGAGACGATGGCACCTCTGATGACGGTACAGTTGTTTTACGACTTCATTTCAATACTTTAGTCATGGCTGAGTACGATATTAGTCTTCGAGATGTAGCTATGAAGCTCCATGAGAAATGGCAACACATCCAAATTGTAGTAAGTCCTTTTCAAGTAGGTATTATTGATATCTATGCTCAAGAGAAGAGAACTGTCAACGCAATTCAAGAACTGACTAAGATCCAAGTTGGTGTAGATATCCCTCGAGGTACCTTATATCGTATGTACTATGATAAATGTGTCCTACCTTTGTTAGAAGAGGTTCAAATCTCAGGTATCGAAGGTACTCATGCTTTGTATCCTCAAGAAGATCCAATTCTTTCTGCGATTGTTTCCACCACTCGCTTAACAGAAGCTCAAAAGGAAATTTTGTTCCCCAAAGCTGTTGACAAGAATTTGTGGGTGATCCGAAAGAAACAAGCTCAAACTGTGTTCACAGGAATTTCCGACTCTGAAATCAAAGAATTTCTGGAGCATCCTTTCACTGGGGCTAAAGTTATTAAAACTGACAGATATTCAATGGTAGTAGAATTTCCCGAAGGTGCTAGGTCAGATTTCGTTGGGCGACAACTTGCAAGAATCAATTCGCTTCATTCTCTGGTTGATAAGTTGTCTAAAGGTTCTGAGGACGAACTCGATCTTTTCCGTAAATACTTTGCGAGTCCAGCTGCATCTTCCGGTACCGCGGATACCACAGGTACGGCAGAACAGAATCACGAGATCATCGAAACACTTAAGGATATCTTTGATCCAAATGACGATATTAAAGACGCTGATGAGTTTGTAGAGATCCTGAAGAAAGAACAATTCCTTCAAGAGGTTGAGGAATACTTGGAACTGTCTATTCATCGTTACGCTGTTGTATCGTCAGTTAATCTTAAAGATATTCTGGATCTCCCTTACGTTGACAGAAATCGTACATACAGTAATAACTTTTATGTTATGAATTCGATCCTAGGAATTGAAGCCGCTCGATATTACCATGTGTATAATCTCCAATTTATTATGAACGCTACAGGTGAGACTGTCGAGTATCGTTATTTGGATATGTTTTCAAGTATTGTATGCCAAAGAGGAGTTCCGTTGGGTATTACTTTTACAGGTATTGCTAAACGGGCTGGAGGTTTCTTCTCATTGGCTACATCACAACAAGCCAGTAAAGTATTCACAGACAGTGCAATTTATGGAGGAGACGAATCAACTCGAGCCACTTCTGTTGCTATTTCAGTAGCACAAAAGCCTCACTTGGGTACAGGTGCTTACGATTACGGAATAGATTTTGAGGAAGTTAATCCAGATGATATCGATCCAGATGCGATAATTGATACAGGAGATCTGGATGATATTCTTCGCGATTTAGAACAAGGCGAAATTGCTCAACCTGAACGTAACTTATTCGATATCGGAGAAGGAGATGAATTAGGAACCAAGGCTCAACGTCAACTTCTTGCAACTACTGCTAAGAAGGCGGAGACACTCAAAGTTACCAAAGTTGCCAAAGTTATTACAGGTCTGGAGGAAGCATTGGAAGGACTTGAAGCTATTACTGTAGGAAAAGTGGTTGTTAAACCTATGTATGAAGAAGCGAAGTCATACGTCACGACCAAGAGTGTTATGACAATTGTAGCTCCTCAATTTAAGAACGCGCCAGGTATCCCTCATCAGCTTCAAATACTTATGGTGCAATTTGGAGGTACTCAGATGCCAGTTGAAGAAGAGTTTGATGACCTTGATATTCCAGACATTCCTGATATGGTCTTCCAGAAAGTCGAGTAAAAAAAATAAATTATTCAATTAAATAATTGAATAATCTTATGGTCATTTCTTCCTTGAGATCGAATAATAAATTATTTTTTCACTTAAGGTAGAATAAATTATTCTATTATTTTTCCTGGGAGCGGAAAATAAATGAAGTTAAATAAATTAGTTGAATAATTTATTTTTACATAACCAGCGTAAAAAAAATAAAATGTGTATGTTTTGAAAATGGCTCGTCGTAAACATTTGAAGATGGATTGCTCAAGTAGTTCTTCCGACACCAGTTGTAGCACGTCTAGTGCATCCTCTGTTGATTGTCGTCCTTGTGAATCCAGTTGTGCTTCATCCTCTACAGAATGCCCTGGACTTTCATCAGTAACTTGCGCACCTATGGAAGAAAAGGAATGCTGCAATAATCTGGATTATTTATGCGGTGGATCAGATAAATCTTCCGGATGCTCACCCAAACGAAAGTCTCCTAAGTGCTCTCCCAAGCGGAAATCACCCAAACGTAAGTCTCCCAAGTGCTCTCCCAAGCGAAAGTCTCCTAAACGGAAATCGCCCAAGCGAAAGTGCCACAAGAAACAAAAGGACAGCTCTCGGAGCTCCGAAAGCTCCGAGGGGTGCGAGCTTGGATCTGTAAATTTAGATAAGTGCAATGTGGCAGCTTATCTCTGCTCGGAATCATCTTCGACATCGTGCTCGTCTTCGAGTTCTTCATCGTGCTCATCCTCATCTTCTGAGTGCAGTATTATTGTTCCAGATATGGGATGTGAATATGGTCGTAAGTGTGAATGGACTGATACCGTAGAGAAAGATACCTCATGCCCGTCGACGTCTTCATCATCTTCGACGTCTTCGGCATCTTCGATGTGCTCTACATCTTCGTCTTCGTCATCAAAGACGTGCTCTTCAGATTCATCAGTTTGCAGTGGCTGCCGTTACTCTCGGGAGCATTGCAAATGTGACAAGATTGTAGGACGTACATTCGAAGTTCTTTATGTGTCCAAAGAAGGTCATCCTTGGCAACATCGTATTACTACCATCAGCTCTTGCATTTCAGTTAACGGACGTAAGGGTGTCGATGTGCATCTGACTCGCGGACATACCTATCGTTTCGTGATCAATCCGGAAGGTCTCTTGGCTGATCAAGATTTCTATTTCACTCATGATGTTCAGGGTGGTCCGATGGGTTTTAACGCAGATAGTCCTACATACGATCCGGTTAAACTTCCAGGAACTCCCGACCCTGTTGCATCCGGCGTGATCATTCTCAAGGCTGATTGGAGCTTACCCAAGAGCTTCTACTACCAAAGCAAGCTTCATAACTGCTGCGGTGGTCGCGTGTTCATTCACGATAATTAAAGTAGTGACGCCGTGTACCGCGTACGGTCATTCATCATTGTTGATGAATGATTTTTTTTAATATCATTACACATACCTATCGGATCTAAAATTATAGGTTTAAATCTTTAAAAGAATTAAAGGAAAGAGGCATCCTAGCGATAATGAAATGTCTCTTCATCGGTTTAAGATACCGATGAAGAGACGACACAATAGATATACATTGTACCGTATTCATTGTAACGCATTCATTCACTCAAAAGTGTGAATGAAGTTTATTTATGCTGATGGTATAGGATACATATTTTGTCGTTTCAAGAAAAAATCCATCCAATATCTGTACTTTTGACGATCAAACGTGGATGATTTGAAAAATAAATACCCGTACGGTCCTATAACATTAAAATCGGACCCTTCATTTGGATTGAGAATTGTTACAATTCCGCCTAAGGGGGCCTCTTGTAATTCAAGAAGAACAGCGTAAGAAGTCACTGTCGATCCCTCAGGAAATTCGGAAAGTGGTTGAGAAGTATAATATATAAAATCATTGTCTTCAACCTTAAAACCTTGGGTATTATTAAATAAAGAAATATAGTTTGAATAAACAGGTAGGCCAAATGGGCTGTATATATTATCATCGCCGATAGAAGCGATAATATATTGTAATTCACCGGCGGGATACGCGTCTATTTTATACCAATTAACGTCTTTAACTAATATATTATAATGACGGTCAACATATTCTTGTAATGGTATATAATTTTCTAGATATAATTCATCCGATGACGTTATAATTGTATCAAAATATACATAAGCATATAATGTTACACCGTTATATATTTTTGGTATATAAATATAACGTCCGTCGTCGAAATACTTTTCATAACCATATACTTTATATGGCCGAGGTGTTTGACTTTCAGAGTCGGATAGAAGTCCGAGCCCGGTAACTAATGTGCTACCAGGAGGACCATTTCTAACTTCATTTGAAAAATTGTCGTTAATATAACTAGATTCTAAAGATACTAATGAATCATCAACCTTGAGCAAAATTTGTGACGAAAACTCTTCACCGTCTTGTTTTGATTGTTCTCCTTCTAAATAGATTACTAAAGGTGCAACTATTAAAGATGTTTTATAAACTATCGTACTAGCTTCTAATTTCATCCCTTTAGCCACGAAGTCTCGATATTTCTGATACAACAGATGGAGAGGTTCGATGTACTCCATCCCTTGAAGTTTATTCTTGAATAATGTTGCTAAGCGAGTGAATGCTACCATATTCTTATAATTGATATTTTCATCTATCAATTTATTAAGCCAAGATAGAAGTTGTTCGGATGTAAATCCTCGTTTAAGAAGATTTTTAGTAAGTTTCGATGATAACCCCATACATTTGATCCTACACAACGCTTTATTAACTCGCCGATCTAATCTCTTTATATCATTCTTTGTTGGATTTAAGTAAGGAAAGGTTGCTAGAAAATTGAACCTGTCTGAAACTTTCGCACTTGTCGTACCCATTTTATATTCTTTATATTTTTTACGTTCCATAACGTAAAAAATAATGAGTATTTTTTTGATACTTCAGAAGTTTCTGACACGGGTTCGTTAAAGACTTTCTACTTTCAGTATTGTTATAATAGTCATATGCTCCAATTCTTATCAGTAAGATATTTATAACACACTAAGTCCCAATGGTTATATAAACAATAAAATATACAATCCCGTATTCATTCACTCAAATGAGTGAATGAAATTCATTTATGCTGATGGTATAGGATATTTATTCTGTTGTTTTAAGAATAAATATGCCCATTGATTATATTCGGCCTTCAATTCTGCTGTTCTTAAATCAGTTTTAGCACATAAATATCCGTAAGGCCCGATAACACTAATTTGACCTGACTCACTATAAGGGTCTTTATACCCAGGATTAGGAATTGAAACTAATGTGTTTGGGGACTTGCCAGTAAGTTCACGTATAGATGTATATGAAGACTTCGATGAACCATAGGGAATTTGGGTGATTGGTTGGGATGTATAATACACTAAGTTACTATTTTCAACTTTAACACCTTCCGGATTATTAAATAATTCAATAGATTTTACATCATACAATAACATATAACGTGTTCCGTATGGAGAACCTTCGATAGCGTATTCGGAAGGTCTGTATGAGTATGCATTTATCTGATACCAATCATCGGTATATTTTATTCCGTTGTTATAAACATAATCTCTTAAAGGTATCGCAACAGATTTGTCAACCGGGACACTATAGTATATAATAGAATTATCATAACCAACATATGGTTCAAGACCGTATAATGTCTTCGGTATATTTATATATCGTTTACCATTAATTTCCTTTTCGTAACTGTACGAATCTCTAGGTACAGTTACGAAAGCGTCATCAATCCTATTATAAACAGATATTAAACCGAAGCTGGTAACTAATGTGCTATCAAGAGGACGATTTTTAGCTTCATTTGAAAAATTGTCGTTAATGTAACTAGATTCTAAAGATACTAATGAATCATCAACTTTGAGTAAAATTTGCGACGAAAACTCTTCACCGTCTTGTTTCGATCGTTCTCCTTCTAAATGGATCACTAAAGGAGCAATTAGTAACGCCAGTTTGAAAATTATCTTACTAGCCTGGGGTTTCATTCCATTTAATACAAAATCTCGATATTTCTGATACAAAACAGTAAGAGGCTCAATACGATCAATGTTCTCAAGATTACCTTTAAATAAAGTTGCTAAACGAAAGAATCCAGACATATTTTTATGATTGATATTTTCATCTATCAATTTATTAAGCCAAGATATGAGACGTTTAGATTTAAATCCGTCACAGAGAAGACCTTTAACAACCCAATCTGGTAAATTCATATACTTGATTTGACGTAATGCTTTATCGACTCGTCGATCTAACCTCATTATATCCTTATGTCCTGGTTGAGAATAAGGAAAGACTGATAAAACTTGGAACTCGTCCAAAACTTTTGCACTCACGGTACCCATTTTATATTCTTTATATTTTTTTACGTTGTGGAACGTAAAAATAAATTAATATTCGGTTGGAGGCTCTTCATATTGATATTTAACGAGAGTCTTATACACTTGTGTTAAATACTTATGATAATTATAATACTCACGATACTGCTTCGTATCTTCCCCGACTAAATATCCATATTCCCCGATTGTTATGACGTCATTTTGACGTCCTTCTCCTCTAGCAACGCGAATTTTATAGAACCCGTCTTCGTTGGATTCACCTGCATTATCTATACCATCGATGAATTTACCGTCCTCTTTGGTATAAAATTGTAAACGAACTTCAAAATCAGCAGGTTTTATCCTTGCACTAGGCACAGTTTTCCCATTGACAACTGTCAAAAATTTCTTTTCATCCTTTTCATCGATATTTGCACAGTAAAATGTAAGAGTTTTAGTAGTTTCATCGTCGGGATCAAAACGGCTGTAAATGAGTCTAAATCCTCTCCTCGTACGAGGTAAGTGAATGGTATTAGCATCGTTCATGAACAATAATGCGTCATCTCCGAGGAAATTTAAGTTTATATAACTAAACGGAGGATTAAGGGTATCACGGTTCTTCCTAGCAAGAGGGTAAGTATCGGGTAAATATACCCAAGGTTGGTCTCCGGGTTGAATTCCTCTGTTTCTATAATATGTAATTAACTCACTTATCGGTTTAAAATTATCTCCCGGAGTTTGTACATAACGAATTTCACCCGTATTGGGATTGTAATAACATTCTAACCTTTCATTCTTAAAAGCAATAAACACAGGTAAATATGCATGCTTTCTTCCGCCGATTAGCTGGTATTGTCCAATACCAGTTATATCTTTGTGAGTATCATTGGCTCTAGGTGCATTAATAATTCCAAATGATGATACAACCGAAGAACCATCAGGCTGTATATTAACATATTTGGCTGATGCATCAATCTCGTTAACATATGGAAAAAATCTCTGTATGTATGCCGATGACTCTTTAAGCATCACTTCGGTCATCTCAATATCTGACTTTTCTAAGCGAGTTTGATTCATCGTTTGTGCATGCAAAAAGAAGAATACAAAAATTATTGTAATACTTCTAATAACCCTGATCGCACTTGAAGGATCTGTACGTAAAGCATCCATATATTTCTTCCACCCCCAAGGGAGAGGTTCCAAATACTTAATATTATTTGCTACAAGTTGTAGCAACGGAACAAACCGAACATAACTTTCCATATTATCGGAATTAATTGTACTATCAATGATTTGATTACCCCATTTGATTAACTTAGAAGAGCTAAATCCGTCTTTAAGAAGACCTTTAACAACCCACTCTGGTAAACCCATACATTTAATTCGACACAATGCTTTGTTAACTCGTCGTTCTAACCTCTTTATATCATTCTTCGTTGGATTTGAATAAGGAAAGGTCGCTAAAAACTTAAACCTCTCCGAAACCTTTGCACTTGTCGTACCCATTTTATATTCTTTATATTTTTTACGTCGTGGAACGTAAAAATAAATTAGTATTGAACTTCGTGTTGATACTTTACAAGTTTCTTATATAGGTCAGTTAAAGGTTGTCTAACTGTAACATCTTTATCTTTATAATAGTTATCTCCTAATACTAAATAGCCATATCCTCCAATTGTTATAGCACGTCGCATAGCGTAAAGGTCATTTTGGACTGTAGAAATATAAACTTTCGTTAAACCTTCATTAGATAATTCGCTCATGCTTTGTATTCCCGGAATAATACCTCCACTATCATTACTAGTATATAAAACTACTTTAGCTGTAAATCCTTCGAGTTTTATATCTTCAATAGGTGTGAGAACACCTATTGAATTTTTTGTAATAAGATTCTTCCCGTCAAGATCTGCGCTATAGAAATCGATACGGTTTTTGGTCACGTTATTCTCATACGCAATTCTAAATCCTGTAGGTGTAAGAGGTAAATGAATGACCGTAGCCTCGTCCATGAGATCATATGCGTCTTTGAGCATACTTAGATCTATATAACTAAATGGAGTACTAAGAGTACCGGCATCGTCTTTTCTAGAAAGCGGATAAGTATTGATTAAAGGCGGCCAGGGTTGTCTAGTACCAACTGATGGATGTTGAGTTATCGGTTTAAAATCTCCGAATTTCTCTTTTAGATAACGAATTACACCTGTATTGGGATTATAATAACAGTTCAAAAATTCTTTGTAATAAATTGATTCAGGTAAATATACACCATTTCCACCGAAGACGAATGTTTCATATTGTCCGATGGCAGTTATATCTATGCGTGTACTACTGTCGGTATCCTTTCTATTAATAGTCCCATACGATGAAATAATCGAAGCACCGGGGTGTATATCAACATTTGTTTCCTTAGACGTTGCCACGTTATATGGATTATGTGTGTTTGATAGATCCGTAGTAACAAATGGAAAAAATCTGTTTAAATAAACCCCCGGACCTGGTACAAAATACTTCTCGGCAATTTCAATATCTGAATTTTCTACGGGAGTTCGATTAATTATTGCTGTATGTATATATAAGAATACAAAAATTATTGCACTTTGTCTAACATATTTGATCGCACTTAATGGATCTGTACGTAAGGCACACAAATACCTCTTCCATAGAACTGGAAGAGGTCTCAAGTACTTAACACTATTCGCGGCAAGTTTAATTAACGGAGCGAATTTGACATATCTCTCCATATTATCAGAATTAATTGTACTATCAATAATTTCATTACCCCATTCGATTAATTCAGAAGATGTAATACCGTCTTCGAGAAGCATCTTAATTCTATCCTTCCTTAAATTAAGACACTTAATTCGACATAATGCTTTATTAACCCGTCGATCTAATCTCTTTATATCCTTACGTGTTGGATGAGAATAAAGGAATGTTGTTAAAACTTCAAACTTATTCGAAACTTTCGCACTTGTAGTACCCATTTTATACTCTTATATTTTTTTACGTTTCTTAGACGTAAAAAAGTATTGTTGATATTTTTTACGTCTAAGAAACGTAAAAAATTATTGTTGGGGGAATTGATATTCGTATTGATGACTTACAAGTTTCTTATACAAAGTATTTAAAGGTTGTCTAGCTTCAGTGCCTTTATCTTTATAAAATTTATCTCTCAGAACTAAATAACTATATCCTCCAGTTATTATAGTACGTCGAGTATCATCCAGGGTGCCTCCAGCTACATCGGTGGCAATTTTAAATAGTCCTTCTTTGGAGATTGAGTCGTCGAATGTTCGAATACCGTTGTTAACAACCAAAGTATTATCTCCAAGTTTCTTAGTATAAGGAATCACCTCGGTGTAAAAATTTGGAAGTCTTATATCTATCTTCCAAGTAAAGGTACCGTCTTGGTTTACTGAAGCAAACTGCTCGTTAATATTTGCACTGTAAAAATCCATTTGATTGTCATCATTGGTTTTATTCGTATATGTAAGTCTAAATCCCTTAAGTGAAGGAGGCAATTGAATAACTCCGATGTCCTCCATGCGATCATATATGTCTTTGAGAAGATTTAAATCTATATAACTAAACGGGGTAGAATACAAATAACCGTTAGCATCATCTTTTTTCCTGGCAAACGGATATGTATCGGGTAAATTTACCCATGGTTGTGTATTTCCGACCGATGGATGTTCAGTTATCGGTTTAAAATCTCCGAATTTCTCTGGTAAATAACGAATTATACCTGTATTGGGACTATAGTAACAGTTTAACGCGTCTCCAAATTTAAGTAATACAGGTAAATATGTGTATTTAACTTTGTCAACTATTTTATATTGCCCAATGCCGGTAAAATCTTGATGTTCACTCTTATTACCCTCATTAATAATTCCAAACGACATAACAACTGGAAAATCCGTATCGAGTGGTTGCATTGATTCGCTCGGAACAATATATGCAAAAAATCTCTCCAAATAAGGATCGGTTGACATCTTCTCAGCAATTTCAATATCTGAATTTTCTACACCACTTTGATTAATTATTAGCGTATGTATATATAAGAATACAAAAACTATCGCGATAATTCTAACGTATTTGATTGCACTTTGTGGATCTGTCGATAAAGCATTCATATATTTCTTCTGTAAAATTGGAAGAGGTTCCAAATAGTCAATCTTATTTGCAACAAATTTAATTAAATTAGCAAGTCGGATACAACCTTCCATAATACGATGAGTGATTATACTATCAATAAGTTCATTACCCCATTCGATTAACTTAGAAGAGTCAAATCCATCTTTGAGAAGCATCTTAACTTTGTCCTTACTTAAATTAAGACACTTAATTCGGCACAACGCTTTATTGATGTGTCGATTTAACTTCTTTATATCATTACGTGTTGGATTTGAGTAAGGAAATGTTGCTAGAAATTCAAATCTACTTGAAACTTTCGCACTTGTCGTACCCATTTTTATATTCTTATATTTTTTACGTTCCTTGGACGTAAAAATAAATTAAACTGGTGTTTAAGAGACTAATATTGTTCTTTCTTTTGATATGGTATTAGTCTCTTAAGCAAACCTGTTAAATACGCTTTATGTGTCCCGTTATCACTATTAAAGTGTTCCCCCATCACTAAATAGCCGTATGATCCTATTGTTATCATATCCAAAGTCTCATTAACATAATTGTTTGTATAAACTTTGTACAATCCTTGGTCGGATAATTTTTCTTCTACTTTAGTATCAATAGGGTATTTACCGCACGCAAGACCTACAGGTATTAGATCGTCAGAGATTAACGCTGTCGCTATGTCATTATAAATAGTGTAAAATGTAAAAAGTACGGGACCAACCCATCCGGGTCCACTTTTATCCTCGTACGGAATTCTAATTCCTCCAGAAGGCATCTGAATGATTTTAGCCCTGCGTATGAGAGGTGTCGCATCCTTGAGAGTATCTAAGTTTATATAACTATACGGAGTAATATTAGAAGCATTCTCATCTTTTGTTCTAGAAAGAGGATAGGTATTGGGTAAATTTACCCAGGGTCGTGGTAATGGTTGATCATAATCATCAAGTAACTCACTTATCGGTTTAAAATCATTTCCAGGATTTTGTACGTAACGAATTGCACCCGTAGTGAGATTGTAGTAACATTTTAACAAATTTCCACCAAAATAAATTGACTCGGGTAGATATACATATTCCTTTTTATCGATCGTTATATATTGCCCGATAGCAGTCATATCTTTGTGCTCATCATTGACATTCGGCGAATTAATAACTCCGATTGATGAAACAACTAAAGCTCCAGATTGTATATCAATATTTGGGTTATCTTTAGTTGCGCCCTCTGGACCCTCTTTATATGGTCTTGACAAATCCGGAATTTTAATAAATGGAAAAAATCTCTTTATATAATCTGGTGTTGCTGTATCGTCAATCATCTCCTTAGCCATTATAATATCTGTCTTTTTTAGTTGAGTTCGATTAACCACTGCTACGTGTAAAAATAAGAGTACAAAAATTATTACAACAGTTCTGATAATTTTTGCCACACTTGATAAGTCTATATTTACTTTATCTGTATATAAAGCATTCATATATTTGTGTCGTAGAATTTTAAGAGGTTCCAAATACCTAATCTTATTTGCTATACGTTCTATCAACTTAGAGAGCAGAACACAGCTCTCTGCATTATCAGAATTGATTACACCATCAATAAGTTCTTTGCTCCATTCGATTAACTTAGAAGAGTCAAATCCTTCGTCGAGAAGCATCTTAACCCTGTCCTTACTCAAATTAAGACACTTAATTCGGCACAACGCTTTGTTAATTCGTCGATCCAATCTCTTTATATCATTCTTTGTCGGATTTGAGTAAGGAAAGGTTGCCAGAAATTGGAACTTGTCCGAAACTTTCACACTTGTCGTACCCATTTTATATTCTTATATTTTTTTACGTTCCGTAACGTAAAATAAAGTATTGTTGAATTTTGTATTTTACGTTCCTTGGACGTAAAAATAAATTAGCTTGCTGTTTGAGTAGCGTATTGTTCTTCCTTTTGATATATTATTAGTTTCTTAAATGCATCCGTTAAATACGTTTTATGTGTATTATTTTTACTATCAAAATCGTAACGCACCACTAGATAACCATATGATCCTATTGTTATCATATCGACAGGTGTGTCCGAATTAGTTGTACGAATTTTATACAATCCTTCGTCGGACACACCATCTATTTTTATATTCGAAGAAATGTCATCATTAACAAAAAGAAACTCTGCTCTACAGGAAAGGCCTGTGACTTTTATATCTTCATTTACTTTTATTTCACCGTATTGTACTTCGATAAATTTCTTCTTATATTCATTTGTGGTGTAAAATATGAAAAGTTCTCGATTATTTTCCTCATATATAATTCTACATCCTTGTTCTGCAAAAGGCATCTGAATGATTTTAGCTTCGCGTAAGAGAGCTGTTGCGTCTGTAAGAAGAGGTAAGTATATATAACTATACGGAGTGGGGGTACCGTCATCTTTTGTTCTAGAAAGCGGATAGATATTGGGTAAATTTACCCAAGGTTGTTTAGTATGCCCTTCGATTAATTTAAGTATACCTGTAAAATCATTACCCGAGTTTTCTAGATAACGAATTACACCTGTAGTCTGATCATAGTAACAGTATAACCGGCTACTGTTAAAATAGATTGATTCAGGTAAATATACACTGATAGCACTTTCGATAGTTCCGTTGGTTGTTATATATTGCCCGATAGCGGTCATATCTTTGTGTGTACTACTACTATAAGGTGAATTAATAATTCCATATGATGAAACAACTAACGATCCAGGCCATATATCAATATTTGGATTAGATTTAGTTGCACCATTTATACCTCCTACATATGGCCTTGCCAATTCTGGAGTTTTAATAGATGGAAAAAATCTACTCAAATAATTTTCTCCTTCTTTAAGCATTATCTGGGCTGTTTCAATGTCTGATTTTTCTACACGAGTTTGATTGCTTCTCAATACGTGTAAAAATAAGAATACAAAAATTATTACAACAGCTCCAATAATTTTTGTCAGACTTGATAAGTCTATACTTAATTTATCTGCACGTAAAATCTTCGAATAATCACGCCATTGTCTGGGAAGAGCTTTCATATAACCAATCTCATCGGCTTTACGTTTTATTAACTTATAGAGTAGAATACAACTTTCTGCATTATCAGAATTAATCACTCCGTCGATAAGTTCTTTACCCCATTCGATTAACTCAGAAGAGTCAAATCCGTCACTGAGAAGCATTTTAACTTTGTCCTTACTCAAATTCATACATTTAATTCGACACAGTGCTTTGTTGACATGTCGTTCCAATCTTTTTATATCATTCTTTGTTGGATTTGAGGAAGCGAAAGTGGCTAGAAAATTAAATCTGTCTGAAACCTTCGCGCTTGTCGTACCCATTTTTATATTCTTATATTTTTTTACGTTCCTTAGACGTAAAATAAAGTATTGTTGAATTTTGTATTTTACGTTCCTTAGACGTAAAAATTAAATTAACTTGCCGTTTGGGCAGCGTATTGAGTGTTTTGTTGATATTTTACAAGTCTCTTATATATGTCGGTTAAAGCATCCTTATGATTTTTGTTCCCACTATCAAAGTCCTTTCCCACTACTAAATAATTGTATGATCCGATTGTTATACTACCTCTAGTATGGAAATCTTTAGTGGTAGTATAAACTTTATAGAATCCGTCGGTTTCGCCAGCTGTTGGTATTTTGTCCGAAAATAAACGATTATCGTAAAAAAGATCTAATACATATGTAAATCCCTCAGGTACTATATCGTTGTTAGGCTTATATATTTCTTCGCCAATTTGGGTGGTAAATTGTGATGGGTAGGTGTTATTTATACTATAAAATACAAAAAGTTCATGATCGTCTTTCCGGTACGAAAGTCTAAACCCGCCAGGCGCAAGAACTACATGAATAGTCTTAGCATCAACCAAAAGACTTGTTACATCTGTGAGAAGTTTTAAGTGTATATAACTATACGGAGTAATATTAGAAGCATTATCGTCTTTTGTTCTAGAAAGCGGATAAGTATTGGGTAAATTTACCCAGGGTCGTGATAATGGTTGATCGTAATCATCAAGTAACTCATCTATTGGTTTAAAATCATTGCCAGGATTTTGCACGTAACGAATTGTACCTTTATCGGGGTTATAATAACATTTTAACAATTTTTCACCAAAATAAATTGATTCAGGTAGATATAAATATTGAGCTCCGTCGATGGTCATGTATTGTCCAATAGCAGTCATATCTTTGTGTGTACTAGTTGAGTTTGGCGAATTCATAATTCCATATGAGGAAGCGACCAAAGCGCCACCCTGTATATCAATATTTGGATTAGCCGAAGTTGCACCCTCTCCAGATACATATGGTCTCGAGTATCCCGGGATGTTAATAAACGGAAAAAATCTCGTTATATAATACGGTTCATCAGCTCCTTTAAGCATTATCTGGGCTGTTTCAATGTCCGATTTTTCTACACGAGTTTGATTGCTTCTCAATACGTGTAAAAATAAGAATATAAAAATTATTACAATAACTGTAATAATTTTGATAGCGCTTGATAAGTCTATTCTTAATTTATTTGCGTGTAAAAACTTCACATATTCATTCCATTGATGTGGAAGAGCTTTCATATAACCAATCTCATTAGCTTTACGTTTTATCAACTTATGGAGTAGAATGCAACTTTCTGCATTATCAGAATTAATTACACCATCGATAAGTTCTTTACCCCATTTGATTAACTTAGAAGATGTAAATCCATCTTTAAGGAGACCCTTAACAACCCAATCTGGTAAACCCATACACTTAATTCGACGCAACGCTTTGTTGACATGTCGCTCCAACCTCTTTATATCCTTCTTTGTCGGATTTGAGGAAGCGAAGGTTACTAGAAATTGGAACTTGTCCGAAACTTTTGCACTTGTCGTACCCATTTTATATCATCGATGAAAAATTGAAATTGATAGATAAATTTAATATCCCTTTTAGTTTTTTTTAAAAGAAAAACAATGGGAATGGATTTATCCACAGAATATACCGCGCTAAAGGCTTTGATTGATGAAAGTTTTACAAAAGTTTGCAAATCAGAAGAAGAATTTGTCGAGTACGACAAAGAATTAAGATCGACTATAGGAGCTCGATATAAGAAGTTAATCGATACCATTAACGAAAGATGTATGAATACAGTTCGTCCCTTAATTGAACAAGCTGCATCTGAAAAAATTGCAATACTAAAGGAGAGGATTAAAGAATGTGAATCTAAAATGTCTGAAAATAAGGCTCTATTTGAGGAAGCAGAAATCAAACGTCGAGGACTTTCAGATTTGAAGGATATTAGATCAAGATTAATTAAAATGTCACGACGTGGTATTAAGTGTAATAAGACGGGTCGTGCTATTGAAAAAGAAATAAATTCTCTTATTAATGAGATCGAAACAGCGCCTGAGGACCCGGACTCCGTTAAACGTAGGCTAGAAAATACTGTAGAGCATTATGAAGAAATGGCAAAACAACCATTCGGTAGGATTCTTGGTCATTTTATGATTGTCAAGGATCTTCTTGATGAGGAATTAGAAAAATATGAGAAGTATTTTGATCTAGGTCATTTAATTGTCAGTAAATACAACGCGATGTCATATCGAAAGATGCCAGACGTCACAATTAAAGGTTTAGGAGGATATCGAGATCAACATTACAAAAATGTTACAGCAATTTTACGTTCCTACTATACATGTGGGATAGAGCAAAATGAGACATCTGAGTGTGGGCAAACCTATAGAACTCCGCGTTATTCCAAGTGGGTATAACTTTGTCACTTCGTTTTTTCAATTAAATAATTGAAAAAAAAATGTAATTATACTTGGAATTCATCAGCTTCAGGTTCTACAATAGATCCAGATGAAGCAGCTTCTCCTAAATTAAATTTAGCCATACCATCAGAAATCATAGCACCAATCTTCTGAGCCATATCATCATCTTTGAATGCTTCAGAAATATCTCCATTAATTTCAATCCCCGTATGATTGCTGAACTCTTGAAGAACTTCCGGGTCTTTAATTTTATCTGTGATAATCTTTATCATCTCAGCGTAATTTCCTTCACACTTCTTAATTTCATCGAAAGTATCTTTAATTACACCCTTGGCATAATCTGCTCCGTTTCCAGATATGATCTTCTGGAACATATCGAAGAGTTTCTCAAAGTTCTCACCTTCACTGAGTTGTTCAGGGATATCAAATCCGTTATTACGAGCAATATCCATAACGTATTTAACTACAGTTGATAATGTCTTCTTCGAATCACCTCCAAATAAGCTAGATAATCCTCCGGCGAAATTAAATGTTTCAATGAATGTTCCATCAGTAATTCCAAGTTGTTCCGATGTCCTATCTATCAGATCTGCCAATTTCATTAATTCGTCTCCATCAGTTGCAACTTCTACAAAGAGAAGATAAAGATAATGAAGAATTCGAGTTTCTAATAGAACGTAATCACGACAAGCACCTTGTTTCCCACTGGCTGCAGCATCATAATGCTTATCGTATAATCCTGAAGCTTTAGTGAAAATTGTACTCAGGTATAGTTCAAATCTATTCTTACCTCGAGATGTAGATCTTTCGATTCCATGTCCAAAAGTTAAGACAACACCACCACCTGTTATCCAATCTGTACTATCTCTAAGAATATCTTTCTTATATTTCTTATACATACTTAAAATATCTTTACGATGATCATCGAAGGTTGTCTTTTCCACAATCTTTATGTAATTATTAATATAAGTTTCAAGAGGGTTTTGCTTACTCTTCCTAACTTTTCCATTCTCTTTGTCTACAACTTGGAGAATAAATTTACAGGTTCGAAGAAGTTTACTAAGATGTACCATCGGATCAATATCTGCATCTGGATCATCCTCAATTCGACGGTCCTTCTCTTCCTTTATTGATTCTAACTTAATATCGTCTTTCTTTTTCTTATCTTTAGATTTTGATTTAGACTTAGAACTGTGTTTCTTCGAACGGGAAGACTTTGAAGTTGTGTCTGAATCGGAATCAGATTCCGAATAATCTGAATCGGAAGAGTCGTCGTGATCACGACGACTCGATTGTTTCGAACTGTGTTTACCTCGAGTCATTCTTTTTTCCAACACTATTTTATTTAAAATACAATTTTAACTTATGCAATTTATTCTATTTATAAATAAAATGATTGATTCTTCTTCGGAAATGAGTTACGCAGATTTGCCTCGCCGAGTGATAATTACATCTCCTCATAGGGAGAAAAAGATTAATTCGTATGGTATTATTGCCTACGCTAAAGATACAAATAAATGGCTTCTTATTCAATGTAATTACAATCCTGGATTGACATATATTTTATACGGAGCATATCGTCCAGCTTACATTCAGACAATCCTTTTAAATCTTCAATTAGATGAGATTAATGCAATTAAGGGAGTAGTAAGTGCTTCGGTTGATGAGGGGAAAGTCCTATTCGTCGAGCTCTTTAAAAAACACTTCTTAAATGAACCTACTAATTTATACGCGTACGATAGGTTAATCGATCTTAAAGACGAGATTATTAATTTCTCTTCAGAAAGTAATTTAACTACAAGTCTTTATGGTATTCCTAAAGGTAGATCTCGTTACCGTGAACAACCTTTTGATGCCGCCTGTAGAGAATTCAAAGAAGAAACAGGTATTTCAGTAAATACCGCCTCCTATATTTTAGAAGACACAGTATTTATTGAGAATTCAGGTATATCAGGTCGTCGTTACAATATATGTTGCTGGGTTTGTATTTTCGATAATCAACCTTTACTTGAAGAATTTGAAGTATATGATACAGATGAAATTAAGTCTAGAGAATGGGTCAAGCTGGATTTGGATTCTATTCCTAATAGTTTCATTATATCTAAATATCCTAAAGGGACAATTAAAGACGGTGAAACAATTTATGTTGATTATGAAGCTGTGGATATGTGTAAACAATCATATACTCTCATTAAAGCACATTTAAATTGTTGATTACAGTTCAAATTATACAGTTTGTATAATTATATAATCTTATTAAAATTCAAACTATCAAAGGATAGTTTGAACAATTATATAATCTTATTAAAATACAAACTATCCTTTGATAGTTTGAACAATTATATAATCTTTATTAAAGTACAAATTATACAAGATATATCCTATTAAAATACAAATTATCAAAGGATAGTTTGAGCAATTATATAATCTTATTAAAGTACAGTTTGAATAGTTTAGTCGAAGGTAATATCGTCATATTCGAGGTCGAACTCAAATTCGGGTTCGTCTCTTGGAGTATATTGGAGATATCCATCAGCATCGTCATTTGCACCATCAAAGACAAATACCATATCTTCGGAAACTTCACAAGAAAATAAAGGAATGCATTTTTGGTCACACCATTTCTTAATCTTATTTAATCTATAAGATGGAGTACGTGTGGTACTTCGATTGAGTACATATGATTCATTTGGTCGAACTTTAGACGTAGCTCGATACCCTCGAAATTCCAATGTTTTTGGTGTTAGAGAATAAGCAACTTCCACGAAATCCGAATAATCAATATCTGGAACAAAAGATGAATGAAGGAACTTCAGTTCTTGTGACCAAGCACGAGCCCATCCTTCAATATCATGATACAACGCAGCCTCTTTTGTCTTCTTCTCAGCTTCAATAATTTGACGAAGCTGAGGATAGTCATCCTTAAGTACCGTCTTTGTATCTTTCGGTTCAGACATCGAAGTACTTAAATCGCTCTCGGAACTGAGAAGCAACGATTTCTTAATCATATTTGCGTAGACTGGATTTTCAATCTTAGGTAAAGTAAGGACCGGAAGTTCTTTCTTCTGGGGTTCAGAAGTCTTAGACTTCTGCGGTCGTCGATCAAATTGCTGACGACTATTTGATCGTCTATTTCCCTTAGTTTTCCATCCATCTTCTAATTCGTTTGACGCAACCTTCTTAGATTGACCAACCTTCGAATTAGTCCATCGACTCTTATTTTGTGGTTTGTTTTGTTGAGACATATTTAGCTAGTAAGACTAGGGTACGTACGTTTAACAGTAAATGTTGTTTGTTTTGCGAGAAAACTTGTCGATAAAGAAAATAAAATATTTTATTTTTATTCTTGAAGTATCACAAGGTCCCTTTTTCTTTTCATTTGACACACCTTTGTTCTTTAAATGAACACTTATTTAATTTCTCGTTCTTTAAACGAGAATACTTCCAGAGTTAGTGATTCGACTTATACACTCATTTAATTTCTCGTTCTTTAAACGAGAAAACTTCCAGAGTTAGTGATTCGACTTATACACTCATTTAATTTCTCGTTCTTTAAACGAGAATACTTTCAGAGTCAACACATTTAAGCGTATATCTTCTCAACGAAAACTTTTTCAACATATTGTAGAATATACAAAATCTTATTACCAACATAAACTCCCTTAATATAAATAATCATAGAACCTTGAAATCGAATATTTTCTAATTTGTCCCAAGGAATGACCTCCCCAGAATACACAAATGTTGTTTCGGGAGTCAAACCGATCTTAAATCTCCAAGGTGTATCATATTGAAGTCGACCAAACTTCTTTTGCTTGGTGATCGGGCAAGGAAACCCTGCATCTTCGTAATTATCAAGGGCAAGAGAGTATAGACCCAACCGTGATCGTTTTTCAATACAATGTTTAAGAATTGGTATAAAGATATGATGCCAATACGTTTCCCCGAACTGTTTATCAGATTCGTTGTTTTTGTCCAAAAACGCCGTTATAGTACTGGTAGTTTTATCAAATCGTCTATAACTATGAATACCTTCGAACATAAGACTAGAAGTCTTATATCGAAATCCATTAAGTCCCAACGAGTTATTAACAGGAATTGTTGAATATTCAACATTATTTTCTTTATGATTTACAATATCGCCAAGAACCAGAGACATCTCGTTTCCAACAAACAATGAGAACAAGAATAAAAATACAATATACTTTTATTTTTTGGAGGATTATAGTTTGTACCGTTAAGGTTGACATGTGAATAACAAATTCTCGTTCATAAAACGAGAATATAATTGGTTTAGTTGAAGTTACGTCCAGGAGTGAAGGAAGGTGTCCCGTGTGAAAATGTAGCGGGAGTCTGATTTCCCATATTAGGATTTGAGTAGAATGCAGAGAGATTGTTAACACCTCCAGCTGTGTTGCCACCTTGTTGTTGCTGAAATCCTCCTTGTTGAGCGTGTCCCGCTTGAGGTTGTCCTCCTTGTTGGAATCCTCCCTGTTGTTGGAATCCTCCTTGTTGAGCATGTCCCGCTTGAGGTTGGAATCCTCCTTGGTGAAATCCTTGATCCTGTTGACCTTGAAAGTGTTGAAGCTGAGCCTGTCCTTGTTGCTGTTGTTGGAATCCTCCAGGTCCTGCAAATGGAATACCTGCAAGTCCTTGAGTCGTAGAACCACCTGGAGCGGTTTGCTGTACAGGAGTTTGATTCGGATCAGCTTCTACAATTGGACGAGTATCAGCAATCTCATTGAGAGTGCTCATGATAGATTCAGCTTGGGTAGAATCTTGAGCACCCATACGGTAAGCAGTGGTCAAGTTACGAATCTGAGCACCCTTATGTACTTTCTCAACGAGAACACTATGAACACGTTGCTGAATATACAAAATCTTATTACCTACATAGACACCTTTGACCTCGAAGACCATAGAACCTTCGAATCGAACCTTCTCCAACTTATGCCAAGGGATGGCAATTGGTTTCTCTCCGGGTTGTAACGGAGGAATGAAGACTGTACCGCTGATACCAGGGATTAACTTAATCTTGATTCGCCAAGGTGAATCTTGGACAATTTGTTTATCCTTCTTTTGTTTGGTGACTGGATGAGGAAGGCCTGCATCTTCGTAGTTCGAATGATCGAGAATATTGACACCAAGACGTGTCCTGTTCTCGATACAATGATTGAGAATGGGAGAAAAGATGCAAGTATTATATGTATCAAGGAAGGCATTATCGGTCGCATTGGTAGGATTGAAAAATGCACTGATACTATAAGTGGTTTTACCATCTTTAGTATAGCTATTAACACCATAGGGGAAAGTTAACCTGGGAGACTCAACGCAAAATTCTGTTGGAGCTGCGTTCTCTCCTTCGCCCATTAAGTACTTAATTGGGATAACTGAATACTTAACATCTGCTTCTCCTTGTTTTCCTTTGAGGGTCATGGGTTCAATGTTTCCAAATCTAATGTTATCTGGATCCACTTGATTCCATTGAAGGCAATCAATAAGAACTGGGGCGTTTGAGACCTTATGTCCAGCATGTGAGCCACAAACAGCTTTGCTTGGACTGGAGGACGAACTGGAGGATGCTGCTTCGACACCGGTGGATTCTTGGTGGCTCTCGGAGTCCTCGGGATGTTCGTCTTGATGAACGTCGTTAACTGTCTCTTGCTCTGAATTTGGGGTGTCATCGGCACGAGTGCGGGTACGTGGGTTGATTCGTGGACGTGTGCTACTCTGTTGGTTCATTGTGGTGGGGTTGGTTAGTATTTTTGTGGAGCGCTAAGCGATAGATAACACAAAAATAAATATCACTTTCGCTTTTCAGAAAACATAATTGAACTTATTATTACTTAATGGAAATCACAAGATAATAAAATGGCGTACTTTAAAGCTAAAGCAACCGCGACGGAGAAGGAAGATACTAAAACGCCGTATATTATATATTGGCCTCATACTCTTCCTCGATCAGATACACGTACAAGTGTTAAACCTGCGGATTATATCCAAGTTGTATCCATCGATCCAGGAACGGTTAATTATTGTATTCGAATTGAGAAGCGTTATTTTAACGGTTGGATTATTCCTGTATATTATAATATATGGGCGTTAAGGAAACGAGGTAAGATAGATACATCTTTACCTAATACAATTTATGCAAATTTAACAGCTAAACTTGACGAGATTAAAGATTTTTTAGTTGAATCCCATATGGTTGTAATTGAAAGACAATTATCTGTAAACTATCAATCTACTAGAGTCATGCAACATACAATTAGTTATTTTCATATAATTTTACGAGATAATCCGTTGTATCCGATTATTTATGATATTGCCCCAACTCTTAAAGGTAGAATGTTAGGAGCACCTCCTAAGATTTCGAAAACTGAGCTTAAAGAATGGGCAGTCATCAAAGCTAGAGAACTTCTTGAAGTTCGTCAAGATAAATGGAGTTTAAGTATATTAAATTCAAGCAAGAAGAAAGACGATTTGGGAGATGTCGTTTGTCAAGTCGAAGCACTATTTGTATATTGGGGAGAAGAACCTCAGACTCATCCATTACCTACAGGAGCAAATTCATTTCATCCCTTAAATGAAATAAAAGCTTCTTCGTCGTCGGAAACGAAACGAAAAATTAGAATAAAAATAAAACAATAATAAAAATGTCGGCACAGCCTTTATCTGATTATAAGAAGGATATATCTCACGGTATATGGTTCTTCCTTCATACTATGGGTGAAGCGGCAAAAACTCCAGAACTTATGAGAGCGTATTCTGTATTTTTTCGGAATATCTGTGATAAAATGGGATGTAGTTGTGAAAATCATTGTATTGAAATGTTAGGGTCCCATCCTCCCGAACATTATTTCAGTATGCTTGATAAGAATAATGTACCTTGTGGATGTTTTTACCACAGTGTTTTATGTCACAATATGGTCAATGAACGATTAGGGAAACCTACATACAATTACGATCAAGTTTATCCGTTGTATCGAGGACCTGATGCTCATACTACGGTTATTAAACCTTGCAGTGCCCCCGGCCAACCTGACGCATCGGCAGCCGCATCGTCATCAACGTCTTCTACTAACGGAGTTACTCCTGTACCGTTAGGACAACTGAAAAAATTATCAGTTAGTGGTACCAGACGCCGGGCAGGAATTAGGATTATGGATGCATAATTTTTATTATATTAAGATAATAATCGGGGGTAGTTCAATTATTTAACATATAAAGATAATAAATGGGTATGAACACATGATCCTCAATAATCGAAAATAATTCGATTATTTTCTGAAATTTATTTAATACAAACAAAAAGAAAAAATCTAAGATAATAAATGGGCGCATACACTAGTCGTGCTAATCAAACTTCCTGGTCGGTTAACGTAACTTTAGATCGAACAGATTCTGTAATTACGTATACTCTCAGTAGTACATCCAATTCTTTAGTCAAGGTAATTAAGGGTAGCGATGGTCGATCAATTACTATGTGTGTTGATCCAACAACTGCGATCATGACTTTCGAAGGTCGCCAGTCCGGTAAGGATGGCGATCTTGGCGAACTGACTACACTGTTGAAAGATGATCTTATTCCCTCAATTGCTAAACGTTGGAACCTTGTAGTTGAGGAAGATTCCGAGTCTGAATCCGAGGCCGAGTCTGAACACGAGTCTTCTTCAGAAGAAGATGAGGAGGAGGAAGTTGAAGAAAAGAAAACCGAGGTTGTTGAAACTACACTTGACCTTGATGCGTCCACTGAAACTCTGGCTGATACACATGTCACCGATTCCGAACTTGGAACCGAAGAAGAGGAGAATAGCGGCACGGATGGATGGGATTCTGAATAAATTATCTTTAATTTTAATTGTATATTGAAACGTTAATGGTAACGTTTCATTCTTTCAGTGTTTTATCAATAGATAAAACACTGATAAATTAACTTCGATTATATTTTATAGCTTGGAACGTTAGTGGTAACGTTTCATTCTTTTAGTATTTTATCAATAGATAAAATACTGATAAATTAACTAGGGTGGAACGTTATTACTAACGTTCCAGTCTTTCAAAGTTTATACTGATAAACTAACAATAAATTACTCCCATTTCTTAGTCAGTTGAGCAAATTGTTGTGAAGTTAGACTAGAACTTGGGGATGTTGAAAATACAATACTTTCTCCTCCATGGTTTTTACCAATAAGTTTCTCTAAAACTTTATTACGTTGATTTACATGGCTGGGGTTTGTGGAACATACGAAAGTTAATCCGTTCTTCTCTACAACTTCGAAACTTGAACCAACTCCTAGTTTCCTAGAAGCATCTTGAACAGTTGAGTTCTCTAACAGTTCAATATCTTTAGTTTTACGACTAACTGTAATCCAAACTCCTTTTATCTTAGGAGCTTTATCTCCGGAAGATGTCTCTCGGACAGCTTTCTTCATCTCTCGTTGCATCTTCATGATACTTTTGCGAGATGGTTGTCCGTCTCCGTGTCCTTGAGCTTGTCCTTTAGATAAAGACTTTTGAACTTGATGTTGAAGACCGCTGTCTTTACTTAATTTCTTAATCTCTTTCATCATTTCGGGATTGCTACGTGCATCTTGAACAATTCGACTAACTGAATCACCATCGAAATTCATCTGTTTAAGAGCACTTGTAATCTTTGCCGGATCTTGTGCGATAGATCTAATCATCTTTTCTTGAGTACTCTCATCTGGAAGTTGAGATGTTATTAAATCTTGAACGGATGGAATTGCAGTCGCAGATGGTTGAGTACTCGTCGAACTCGACGTTGTATCGGACGTACTTGTTGTGGATCCAGTTACGGTTACGGTACTTGTTAATTTCGGAGGTGCTCGTCGAGAACTTTCACTTGGAACTTGAACTTGTACTGATTCAGAATCCGCATCGGCAACAGTTGTAGATTCTAATTCCTGAGCTGGAACAGTTTCGGGAACTACAGATGGTAATTTTGGGGGAGCGCGACGTGACATTTTTAAAAGATATTAAACCTTCTTATGAAGGTTTAATCTATTCTATTTTTATTTTCTAGAGATTTGACGTCGTCCTCGCTCACGAGGACGTAATCGAATAGGTCCAACTGGAAGAGTTTCAGCTGGTTGTTCTTTAGGTGCAGGTAGTTCAACTTTACTAAGTTCGGGTACTGATTTTGGATCATCATCGATTGGAGGAGGAATCTCTTTCACTTCAACTAATTCAATTTCTTCAGATGAATCATCATCGAGTAACGTTTTTACACCCGAAGAAATATCTTCAACTACCGAAGGAGTCTCTTCAACTACCGGAGGAGTCTCTACACCCGAAGAACTTGCCTCAACAATAACAGGAAGAACAAATTCTGATACATCAGGTGCGACAGGTGTTGATAGAATTACAGGAATTCCTTCAGCATCAACATCCTTGAGATGAGATAGTAAATATTGGCTTAGTTTCTCTTCTCCTCGTTCAGGAAGACGTTTGAGATACAATTCTGAAAGTTGGTTAAGATGTTCCGGGAAAGAACGAATATGTTCTAAACAATTTTGACGACGCTTAAGATAAGCATTCCAAGCTTGTGAGGAAATATCTAAGTTGTTTGTAACTAAACTTCTATTCTTAACTGTCATAGAAAAATTATCACGAAGATATTCTAAGGAGTCCTGGTCTTTAGCTAAGTTTTGTTCTTTCTCGATTTCCTCGTTTATTTTCTGACGTTGTTGGAACTTAAGTCTTTGATTGTCTATCGCTGCAATATGATCTAATGATAATTTATCCCATTCTTGTCCTGAGAGTTCGAGTGTATCTTCTCGGTCAAGGACTAATTGAATGGGAAAAGGTTTCATAGCTTGACATATGGAAAAGTTCAGGGTCTTAAATACCTTACCATATTCAATTGCTCGAGAACTAACTTCTTTGTATGTTTCAAATGATCCAATAAATATCAGATTAGCTATGGGGTCATTCGGGTTAAGCTTTTCACCAGAATAGATTTCAGATGCTACAATGTAGCAAAATAAAAACCAGGGATTACTTGGTTGTTTTAATCTAAACAGTTGCTTAAATTCATCAATCGATTCTTCTGACATCTTTTAAAGGACATAAACGAAGCGATTAGATTTAAAATTCGTTTTTAATTTAAATGTGGATGTATTTTTTACCTTCACACAAAAGAAACTTATTCTACAACAAATGGCTGCTACTCTTGCGTACAACGTACCAACTCTTGCTCAGATCATGAGCGAACTTCCTCATATCGATCCTAGGATGGTCGAGGTATCTGATCAAGACGAAGAAACTGGTCTTGTGATGATCACTCCCGTCTCCTCTAACGAGGGTGCTCGAAACCCTCAGAGTGAGATTCGAGGAACTTGCTGGGCTATTCTTGGAAATAAGGCAGTTATGGTAGTCCCCTCTGCGGGATATCTTACGGAGATCGAGGTTACGGGAGATGTTATGATCAAGCAGGTCGAGGGGTATTTCAATACCCAGGTAGGAGATCAGGTGATTCGCTCAGCGAGTCCGCCTTCCTTCGAGATGTTTGCTGAGGGCTTCGTCGTTCGAATGGCTCGCTTCCGAGGAAAGGATTATGTGATGTCTCACCGTCGTCTCAATGTGGAGCGTTCTAAGTGGGGCAATGCCCACTATGCTTTTGGACTCAAGCACCTCCCGTTGCACGCGGATGTCTTCGGTGATGCTGAGAGCTCCTCGGAGTGCCTCAACTTTACCTTGACGATGGCTCACAACGTCACGGGAAGTCGTACTATCTACACCGAGAAAGGATTGGATGTACTTCTCTTTGGAGTGTACAGCAATGGGCAAAACTGGCCTCGATGCAACGAGTTGGTGGTCTCCAACATCGACTTTTTGGATTACCCTTCTGTGATCGATAGTGTCATCCCCTTTCATGCCCCTGTCAGTATCCCCTGGAGCAAAGTAAACGATTACTTGACTGATGGGAACTACGAGCACGTTCAAAATGAAGACCCTCGTTCTTGGACAGGCGAGGCAGTTATTCTTCGTGTAGATAACAAGTACTTGTACAAGTTGGTCCCAACTTCTTTCGAGTGGCGTAACCAGATGCGCCAGAGCGATCCCTCTACTTATCATCGCTTCAATGGTCTCATGGCTGAGCCTTTCACAGACTGGTTCGGTTTCTCTCGAAAGTATCTTTCTTTGACAAAGGCATCTTACGACGCTGTTAAGAAGCACGTAGAGAGTGGTCAACCTTTGATGCGCTTGACTCCCGAGACGTTCACCGATGCACTCAAGGCAGTCTATGAGAAGAATCGAATGGAGTATCGCTACCTCCTTTTCTTGAACTTCCTCTTGTCTCTTCCTCCCTTTCAGCAAAAGGAGGCGGTCTACTACTACGATCGCTACATCAAGGAGCGCACTAACCTCCTGAACTTCTTGCACGCTGCTCGCAAACACAAACTGTTCTTTGTGGACCCCGCGTCTTTGGATCCAAAGACACGCATTGGTACCATCTCGTCCTGGACAGGAGCGATGCCCGAAGGTGTAACAAAGATTCAGAAAGACAGAGGGAACTTCCTTTACGATGTTAGCAACGTAGATGTTCCTCGAGGTATGTTCTTAACTCTCCTTCCTGGAATCCACCCCGCTGGTAAGAATATCATCACAGCATCCGAGTACCATGTTACAACTAATCTCAAGATTAGCCCTCGTGACGTTAAGCGGTTCAACGCTGCTCTGAACAAGAGCTTCCATTTCCATCTCGACAACAAGGTTCCTGGTAACCATTACCATCAGCTTGTCGCACAAGCTACTTCATGGAGTCGCTGGAATCCTTTCGAGTAAAGACGTCACACCCCTTTTAAAACAAACCATCAAATGATGGCTTGTATATGTATTGTGGTATTTTAATATAATGTAGTCCAAAGGTCTATAACTATTAATATGTTAATCTATTATAATAAAGGAGACCTTACATTAAATTGTGTCGTTGTAGTAACGACACACCACACTCATTCTTCAACACCTTCAGCACCTTCGGTGTCATCGTAGTTTCCATAGCGTTTTAGTAGATCTGCTCGAGCGTTTACTTCTTCATCTGTTCTGATACTATCGGGATTTAACATAGGATAAGCTCCAACTAATAAATTAGTCTTATATCCATTTTCTTCTACACCTTGAAGGATCATAACAAATCCTTCATTCTTACTGGTGTACTTCTTGGGTTGATCGTATGTTAAGGTGGCAAAACCTTCTTCTCTGGCTCGTTCTAATGCTTTATGGATAAAAGGTTTGATCTTCTCATGACTGAACAAACGACTATTTCTGTAACTCTTAACACGTTGGGACGTAACTCCGATATCATTCAAATAATTAAACGCTTCAGAATAAGCAGCGTGTTTAGCCTCATCTTTGTACGGGCGTCTTACTGTAAATGTCTTTGTTTCATCTGGAACTCTTACACCTTTTAATTTCTTCAGCGCTTCCATAGAACGTTTAGAAAACGTAACTTGATACCACGTTTCTCGTTCTTTTTCATCGAATCCAGATTTTTGTTGAGGAGGATCTCCTCCTACAATTTGGAAGATTTGTTGCGTTTGAGTAATTTCACTACCCATAGCTCGAAGCGCGTCAAACTTAACATCTTTGAAAAGGTATTTTGTAAACTCGTACAAATAAACTATACCTTTTCCCAATTCTACCTTATCTCCAACTGAAACAATAGCACCACAAAAAGCTTCGAAAACGTCAGCTTTCATTTTGTCAGTTACACCAATTCCTCCTCTAACTCGAATCAATTCAACAAGTCCAAGTTTCTCAACCAAATCTTTCATGTACTCGTTACTAAGGTAATGAGTCCTGATTTCCGTAATACGAAGAGGGTCCAATTTTGGATAATGGAGAATTAAATAACGTGTGAAAGTATATTTAATACCAGAATCACCCAAAGTCTCAAGTGTTTCGTAATGACCGAATTCGTTTGCTTCATACGTTACATGTGTTAAAGCTGGAAACCAATGTAACGTAAAGAATGGTGTTGTGTTAACCATGTCTGCGGCATCGTTTACATTTAGGAAAAGAGAAAGAATTCGGAAGATTTCTTCTTGATACTTCCTACGCTCTTCTCGAGTGCTATTGTTGGTTGCTGACATATCGTTTTAATCTTTTGTGTGAGAAAAAGATCTTACCAATAAATTTATACAAATTTAATTTCACGATTCTTTATTTCATATATTGTATGTTCTAGAATAGTGAAAGGTTCCGAATTCCTTTTTCAGAAAAAGTTTCTTTTAAACTCGCAAGTACAGCTTTATTATCTTCTCCTAATTCTGTACCGTTGATGGCCCAACGAAGAACTAAGAAGATAATAAATCCCGCAATTAAAATAATCCACCATCCCTTAAATCTAAGAAAATAAAGAATTATACTAACTCCTATAAAAATTGCTAAAAGTAACGTTAAATCTCCCATTTCCTATCGCTTTTTTAATTGTCATTAAAAACGCGTAATTGTAATTAAAAAGATTAAAAAGATTGAACAGATTATTAAATGGTAGCGGAACTTAACAATGGTCAGAAATGGACTCTTGCAATTTTTATAGGATTTTTCTTTTTAATAATTTCAAGTTCGGTGTTCTATTCTTTAACTAATCGTGTGACAACATCTATAGGATTACCTCCTACTATGTCGAAGAAAGGTCCCACATTATTTGGACTGGTAGTATGCACGTTTATTTTCATAATTTTAGTAAAAATTATAATCCTGGGTTGATAATTTCGGAACATTTGGATTCATAAAAAAATATTTTGACCTCCAGAATTCTAGAAAAATTCTGGAGGTCAAACTTTTGTTCCAGAAAAAGTACAAGAAGTTGAAAATAAAAAATTCCGAAATGATTCTAGAACGTTGAGATTCGATTCCATATCAAACTTCTAAAAAATACCTGAGAATGTCTGCCCGTGAAAGCTTTGAAGCTATTGTTACATCTGCAGTTGATAGCGTTTTAACAACCATCAGTAAGTATCTAGAATCAGAGAAGAATCTTAAAGTATCTGTCGCTGATCTTCGTTCAGCTTTGGATATGTCAGCTGCTGTTGCTGAGCCTGTTGCTGCTCCTACTCGGGGCCGTCGTCCTGCCGCAGCTGGAGCAGCAGGAGCAACCAAAGCTCGAGGAAAGTCAACTGTGGAGCGTCGCCTTGAGGATCAAGGACAACTTGACGAGCTTTGTCATTATGTAGTCACCCGAGGAGATTTTAAGGGTTATTACTGTTCAAATAACGCAACTGTTGGACAATATTGTTCTGGTTGTTCAAAGAAGAAAGGTCCTCGAGAGGAAATTAACAAGAATTTAAATAGTTCATCTCCGAGTTCGGCTCCTGGAGTTGCACCTGGTCGTCGTTCATCAGCTATGCCTTCCAAGGAGGATATTCCTGCAGATGAAGATGAGGAGATCGACGCTGTTGAGGTTGAAGGATATAGCGGTATCCTTCTTCTTCCGAAGTTAAATCTTGTTATCCGTGAGGAGGATTCCGTAGTAATTGCCCACATGGTCGATGGTCATCCCCAACCTCTTGATGAAGACGCTATCGAGGCTGCAAAGGATGCAGGTCTGGAATACGATCGAACGGTCTTTGTCAGTGATGATCCCGCTTCGGAGGCAAAAGAAGCTACTCCTCCTAAGGCTCGCCCAACTCGCCCACGTGGACGTATGCCTGGTCCTTCTCGTTAAATATTTTTATCATCGACTCTTGGGTCGATGATTTTATTTATGGTAATAAAAGAAATAATGTGATAAATAAAATGGATACAAAGAATATTATAATCGCACCTATTTCTGGAACAAATTTCATCAATCAACTGACAAGTTATCTTAATTTATGTGATTATAATTTCAAACCTGATGTATACTTATGTGCATCAGGTGGAGCATTGACTACAACTCTAGCTGTAGCATCTAATTTTGATTCAGCAACATTTAAGCGAAATGTTCAAGAGATTGATTCTTCTGAATTTGTTTCAAGCTGGGTTCCTGAATGTGTTGATTTTATTCCGTCGTGGATTGTAGGATTTTTCCAAGGTGCTTTATATAAGCATTCTATAACGTATCCAGTTAAATTTCGTCGTATGGTTGTGCCACCATTTCTTCGAGATAATGAACTATGGGTTATGGCCTATAGTATGGACGATGAAAGAGCAGCTTTATTTTGTTCCACTAGTGAAGAAAAAGCTTTTCTTCAACGCTGTCATCACGGCTGCTCAATTATTCAATCTAATTTATTTACATTTCTAGACGGTGATGTAGATATGTTTGCTGATGCAGTTATTGCTTCCTCTAGTGTTCCTACCGTAGTTCCTCCTAAATTAATAGATGGAAAATATTATGCAGATGGAGGAATTGTTTACGCGTCTCCTTTTACTCCATTTCGAAATCAGATAGAAGATTTAGATTCTTTTCATCTCATGTACATTAACGGGTCTGATTTGGATGATACAGATTTTTCCTTCGTTGAACCAGAAAATCGAACCATCGTTGATACAGCTGATGTAACTACAACTGCAATTGTTAAGAGTTATTTAATCCAAGATCGATATTCTTGTTATATCCTAATTAAATCGAAAGGTTCAGTTGTTCATCGAGATATTTCATTGAAAGAATATTTTGAAGAGAAAGATTCGTGGCAGTACTCCTTATTAGAAATGTATCCGATTGTTCATCAGAAAGTTGATATAACTAGTTTTACTGGCCNCGAATTGTATGAAAAGATGATACAACAAAAAGATAATATTGGATGCCGAGTTTGGTACGTTCCTTCTAAGAATTCTCAAGGTATACTCTCAGACTGATTTTTTACATGTTCAACATGTAAAATGTGTGTTCGGTACGCACCGACAAGTGTCGGACACGCGTACAATTACTTTTCGCTTGGTAGAGGAAGCAAATGATCAAATGAGCAATCATAAGTAGACTGTAATCGAACAAATATATTTTGTCCTACGTGATATATAGAATTTGATGTTACTTTAACAAAATCGGGATTATGTGGACTGTATACTAATGTGAAAAATTCTGAGTCAACGCGACATTTAATACGCCCCACGCCTTCCTCTTTTTCACATTTATTGTAGTTATTCTCTATCCTCTCGATTATATCCAAGATATCGTCACCTGTGCAACGAGATTCGACGGGTCTGTTAAATCTATCACTTGCTCTTGAATGAGAGTGTGCTCCACGGATATAATCAGTTTGAACAGTTTCCCTTCTACAGGTAACTAACGAACTTCTTAACAAATACTTAACCTGATCTAAATGCTTTCTGAAGTCATCCATTTTTTATTATAAGGGTATTTTCTTATAATAAAATTAATTTTTAATTGAAGCTGGTACGGCTTCAATTAAAAATTAATTGAAGCTGGTACGACTTCCCTTATCACTAGAACTACTAGAACTGCTGAATGATCTACAACCCTTCGATGTAAAATATAAATGTGATAAAAATTTGGAGTGGTTTAATAGTTCAAAAATTACAGAATACATAATAGAAACTTCAACACGAGCATAGCGAGAAGCTTCCTCGGGTGTAAATCCAGACTCCCCAAAAATAGAAGATAAAATTGCTAAAGTCGCAGCTGCATAGGTCTTGTGCTTAGCTTCTTTAATTTCTTTTCTTCCTAAATAATATTTGCACGCGTTATAACCAAGCTTAGATCTCTTGACTGAAATTATTATTTCTTTACCATTAGGATTATACATCTTATAACCTTTCTCAGTTAATCTGAATATCTTTTCAAGATCAATTTCCGACTCGACTGAAATACGATGAGAGTATTTAGGAACAGATGCCAAAGTTTGAAAAGGAGGAGATTCCTTAAACAACACATGCAAAAGATATCTAGCCGTAGGTCTATTCTTTCTATCTTGGGATAACATTCGAACAACTAAATCATTCATAATTGAATCTGAAATATTCTTTTTAGCTTGTGAAATTAAGTATTCATGTTCTGATTGATGGGAAATTTTAGTATGTCCAAAACATTCTAAACATATCACACCTAACGAAAAGATGTCATGTCGGAAGTCTCTTTCTACTTCTTTTTCTCGATAAATTGGAGCAGTTCTTTCAGCCTTACTATAAGATTCTGGTGCTACAAATCCAAGATCTGCAATAGCTACATCCGTTAAATCACCGTTGGAATTCCAATTTGCAACGATGTTTCCAGGTTTAAGATCGCCATGAACTAATCCTAAATCATTCAACCATGTTAATCCCAATAGAATTTGTTTAAGCATATACATCTTTTGACACGTAGATCTTTTATACCGAAGCCAATCTTTGAGAGATCCCTTATACTGAATCATTGTCATTGTCTTGTCCTTGAAATTTGCTCCAGTTACATTAACTGTATAAGGACAAGAATTAAGATATAATCCTGCGGCATATTCTTGGAGTAAATGAGACGTTCGCTTGAATTGTTTTACTGCATAACCATTGATACTCTGTACCAATCCGTACGTCCCTTTTCCCAAAACATAGTTTGCCATTATTTTATTATTCTATGAACTTATTTTATAGAACATAAAATTAAAATAAGTTTATGTCGAAATTTGTTCAAAGTAAAATTCTGTTCGTGATTTTGAGTGTAATATTCTAATATGAGGATGTAGTATAGATCGGTCAGAATTATTTATTTTGCGATTCTGGTGTGTGTTATTATTTGATGTCGCATCAAATAAACACTTATTATAAATTGACGAATTGATTAAAAGGTAAAAATTATTTAGGTATCTGTACCCGTATATACGGTACAATACAATTAACTTTTCATTTATATTGTACCGTAGGAATAAGCAGCTGAGGAAAATTAAACTTCTTCTTCTAAAACATCTTTAATCTTCTAATTTTCTGGAAAATTCCAGAATTTTTCTAGAGCTTTTCCGATTTGTCGGGTGGTGAAGCCGTGCGAGTGCCGCAAGGCGACGAAGGATAATTTTGATTATTTGATATTGTATCAAATAAATTCTTAGTATAAGTTGATAAAATTATTAAAATAAGAAAATTATTTA
>C687J35021_10000327_pt1 | contig 37413 bp, 64 predicted proteins | sample RifCSPhighO2_12_FD_35021 | JGI IMG/M metagenome (IMG submission 35021) | reverse complement strand
AACGAGCCGCCGGTGCCAGTCGAGATGCCGCTTGAGAGGCGCAGCTCGCCACCGGCTTTGTCGGTCGCGGCGGAGGTGGCCCCGCCTGATTGGACGGTCAGATTGTTGCCTGCGGTATCGGCTGACGTGTGGCGTTCGACCAGAAACGTTCTTGCCGCGTTGCCTTCCATCGTGAGCATTTGCGTAGGGGCTGTACCTGCCGTGCCGATGCCTACCTTGACACTTCCTCCATTATCTCCTGAAACATGAATAGCGTCGTTGATTTGAAAAGGCAGCCAATCGCTTAAAACACGGTCATGCACTCGAAAATGTCCACTTACACCGTCATAAGAAAATTCTAATCCTGTTCCAGAACCTGCAAAACTTGCCTGTCCAGTTGCCTTAAACCCACCAGTATTAACATATAATCCATCCATACGTAGCTGATGCAATGTCGCAGCAGCATTGTTGATGACCTGCATCGCATCTTGAGTACCCGAACCGGGAGCACGCAGGATTAGGGCTTCTTCTCCAGCTGGGGCCTGTATATCCAATACAGATAAGGGATTGGTTGATCTAAAGCCAATATTCCCATCGCTTCTTACGAACATTAGCGATCCAGTGGCATTAGTAATATTAAGAGCTTGATTCACCCCATTGTTATTTGAAACATTGATACTTAAAACTGACAGTGGCGATGATGAAGCAATACCCACATTGCCTCCAACTGTCGCCAAATAAACAGAGCTGGTAGCAGTTAATACTCCATTAAAAGTAGCCCCGCCTCCAAATGTTGAAACAGAACCATTGCCATAAATTGTAGTAGTGGCAGTTCCGCCAACCACAAAAGGCGATACAGCTAAAGAAGATATGGTTAAGGCATCTATTGTTTGATTAGTAATCCAAGCGTTAGTGGCGGTAAAGTTAGTGGTAGAAGCATTTTGTGAAGTAACACGAAGCCATTGGCGAGTTGAAGTTCCTAAAACATAAGTATTATTTGAAAGTGGAAATAAATCTTTGTGGAAAGTTCCTAAAGACGGTGCTCCTAAAGTCAATTCTTCAGAAGAATTAAATAAAGAATTAAACCAGTCAAAGATTGAAGCATTGGCGATAGAAACACTAAAACCAAGCATTAAACCGATTACGATTAAAATTGATATATATTTTATAGCTGGATTCATATTACTCCGCATATATTACAATAATTGTCTGCCCTGTTGCCAAAGTGGTTGGCGCGTCTATTTCACTTGTGAAAGTTATCGTCATTGCCGCAGCGTCGGTTGTGTAATCAGTTGTTTCTCTAAAAGCATTAGGGAATGAACTACTATGAACACTAATAACTCTCCAAAAAGCAGGTAGTGAAAATGTTTTAGTGCTTCCATTTAGTTCACTGCTTATATCGTAAGATTTTACTATGCGGCCGCCTCCTCCGCCTCCACCAGAATAAATAACTTGCCAGTCTTTTTGTTTCTTTAGCTTTTCAAGTTCTTCTTCAAGATTTTTAATGGCGGATATTTTTAGTTTGTCTTTATCTTCTAAAGATTCAAGTTTTGAGACAATCATTTCTCCATTATCTGGGCTACCATCAGCACCATTTAGGCCCGGCAATCCTATGGTCCCGTCTCTGCCGTTAATACCAGAAATTCCTTGTTCACCCTTGTCTCCTTTGTCGCCCTTTAATCCAATTCCTCTTTCACCTCGCTCTCCCTTCTCGCCCTGTTCGCCTCGTTCTCCATCTTGTGGGATTGTTATAAGTTGTTGGACTTTTGATGCAATATTAGAAATAATACCCTCTAAATCTTCTTTCTTTATGTAATCCAAAACTTGTTTTGAAATTTCATTTTGATTGTTTTGAAGTGCTTTTAGTTGGGTCAATAATAGCGAAAGAATATCAACAATAGAATCAATATCTTTAGTTGATTTAATCTTTTGGAAAAGATTTACTTTATTGAGTTCTTTTAAGAATTTTTTAAGTTTTTCTTGGTCTTGTGGCATATTTACAAAGTTTTGATTATGTGGTTAAATAAGGTAAAGAACAAACTAATTTAAATTTATGATATTTATATTAATTATTGGGTTGATTCTTTTGGGTGGATTATTTAATCCTTGGACTGGTCTTTTTGGTAATACTCTTTACTCCCCGAAAAATCCTCAAAAAGAACCAGAAAAAGTAGAACCAAAACATAGTAGTTTTCGTATGACTAGGGGAGATTAAAAATTCCTCTACGACCCACTTCTTTTATTGTTTTGCCAACCGCACCGGTTCCAACTCCTTTCACATTTGATAATCCTTGGGCGACATAGGTCTCAGTTCTTTGTCCAAGATGTCTTAAAAGAGCTAATATACTTGTAGTATCTCCACCTGCCAACAAAATCGCATCAGTAAGTCCTAACCCGTTATTCCTCATACTTCTTGCGAGTTGATCTACCATTGAATTTTCCAAGCGACCATAAATAGACAATTTTTGGTTTATGTCTTTTACTAACGTTCCTCCAGTAGCGTTTTCTATTTCTGTTTTTAGACCTCTTGCTATTTGCTTTAAAACGGCTGCCTTAGTTCCCAACTTAGCGTCTAATTTATAAGCCACATCCCTTAATTCCGTATAAATTCTACGCTTCATTATATTCGCCTCTGGTATAGTCATTGATTTGGGTATGGAATCAACTATATTTTTTATTCTTTGAACATCGCCCCCCATTCCTGGCGTTCCAGATTTTTGCTCAACCAAATCTTTAATATAAGGAATTATTTTATCTCTCACTATTGTCGCCTCTTCTAAGCCGGGTTGTGTTAAAACAGATTGTAGTTGATTTTCCAATTCAATTGTTTTCGTGTTTGCAATCTCTAAAAGTCTTTTCGGACCGCCTTTTACCCCCTCATCTAATAATTGTTTCCCAAGAGTTTCGCCACCGTATCTGACATTCTTTTTTAAATCTTGAAGTGCTGGTTTAATAGCATTATTCATTAACCACTCAGGAACTGTAGCACCAATAAAATCTTTAGCCGCTTTTGCCGCAAGACCAAATGTTCCAATGCCTGCACCGACTAATGCTCCTCCAGTAGTTGAACCGATAATCCCTGAAATATCGCGGTCTTTTTCTAATCCTGAAGCGGCTCCGAATCCAGCCCCTAAAGCAACATTTTTAGCAACTTTTACTACCTTGCCCCCCTTAAAAGCTCCTGGCATCGCCACATTTAAAGCAACATTAGCGGCACTTCCAATAACTTCTTTAGTAGTTAAATCAATCCCTGGGTCAATTTGACCCGGGGTAGGGAGTGGTTTATCTCTAAACTGTTGAGACAAATTCATTAACTTTGTTTTTTGTTCAGGATTTTTTTCGTTTCGTATAGCGTAAGCCAGTTTTTGTATCATTAAACTGTTTTGATTTTGAACATCTAAGTCCTGTTGGAATTCACCAGTTAAAATCCTACCCGTAGTTGCTAATCCTTTGGCAAACTTATCAACTCCTAAAAATTTTCCTACTTTTTGTATTATTCCCATATTTTTATTCTCCAAATAACCAATTACCAACTCCTGACCAGAATCCTTGTATATTAGGTGATTGAGCGGTTAGCGTGGGAGTTGTATTACTTTTAATTTCTTCCTCCTTTTTTTGTTGCGATACTTGGTATGGCGGAGGGATTGTTAGATTCATTTGAGCCGCTTGATTATTATAATACTGGTACTGATTTAAGTAATCGGTCTGGCGATTATCAAATCTATCTTTAATTTCCCTAATCATTTGGGATCTGCCCTCCTCGGTTAATCTACCCTTGCCTATCCACTGTTTCGGAAGAACGAATACCCTATTTAGGGCGCCAACAGAGTCTTCAAAGGTCCTATATTCTTCTTCTCTTACACCAGTCGTTGGGTCTGTGACTTTTGCTAAACTTCTCATGAGAATTGTGTCAGCGACACTGTCTGTTTCACCCTTATTAAATCTGTTAATCACTTCTGGTACTCCAAAATTAACAAGTTGCCCGTATGCCTGAACTGATGGATTACTTCTTAAATTGTCTTCTATTTGATTTCGTGAAGAAATAAGTTGATATGGAGTAAGACCAGAACTTTCGGCCTTTTGCGATATTTCCTTATTATAAATCGCGCTCTTAGTGGTTATTTTCTGATTTGCCTGTTCCAAAGTATCGGTTATCTGTATTCCGGCATCAAGATACTTCTGCATCTGATTCAAAAGTGTGGCATTCTTATCTTTTTCACTTGCCTGTTGAGTAGCGATAGCAGTTTTTTGGTCGTTCAAATAAGCAGTAATGGCATCTGCCCTTATCTTTTCTGTTTTAGTTAATTGTCCTTCTAATAGTTCAAGTTGTTTTAAGCGAATTTCAATAGCGTCTTTGGCATCTCCATACCTCAAATCAACAGAACGATTAGCGGCATTTTGAGCATCTGTTAGATTTCCTTGTAAAGCCAATCCTTGAGCCTGAAGTAATCCAAGCTCTGCGGCGTGAGCAGTTCTTTGTATCGCTAAATCTTTTGCCAACTCTCTTTGCTGTCCGGCTACAATTCCTATTGTAGTTCCCGGCACTCTCTCTGTCGCCTGAACTGCTTTCATATAATCGGCCTCAATCTTGTCAAATTCCGCTTTTTTGGTAAGCATCTGATTTTGAACAGAAGTAAGCGCCTCTCGTTTTTGTTGAACTCCTTGAGTTTGTTCGGCGGTAAGTTGAGCTTCGCCTCTGCCTTTTAATCCTTCAATATCTGTTTCGTATTTTGAAATTAAATCTTGAACTTTTTTACTTTCAGGAGTTTCTTTTGGTGTAAATAAATCTATGTATTTTTGCAAATTAGCGGTATCTGAACCCGCACCTGTGGCAATAACACCTGGATCAATCTTTGGAATTGTCGGCGTAGCCCCAGATAAATCAATCGGTTTAGGTTGCGTAGCCGCAGTAAGTTGATCGGCAGTGATATTTACCTGCCCTGTTTGAGTATTTAAAGCGCCTCCCAGACCTTTCAATAAATCATTAAGCCCGCTTTGTATGGATTGAACAGTAGGAGTTTTTGTTGGGGCAATAACAGGGGCAGGTTGAATAGCTGGCGCAGTATAAGGAGCATAAGTGCTTCCTGCTATGCTTGTGTCTCTTGAATATGACTTGCCCGTAACTGGGTCTTTTATAATATCTAAAGTTGCCATTTTATTTTAAAATTTATAATATATTTTACCACAAAAACTCATTTTTTTCAACTTATTTAACTGCTTTTAATGAATCTCTTAACTCAATTAGCTTCGCTTTTTCGGCTTCAAGATTGGTTATTCCATCTTGTAAATTAGCTATCAACTTATCCTTATGGGCTATATCTGTTTCTATAAAATCAAGTTTAACCACACAAGTTTCTTCTTTGGTTTCTACGACTTGGAATTCATTGTCGTTAATTTTCACATATTTCGTTTTTGTCGCCATATTTTTTAGTTAGTTAATGTTAAAATGTAATCGCTTTTAAGCTGTAATATATTTTTATGAAGCTGATTTTTGGCGTAGCACTACTTCCTGAACCTGCCGCCCACGATACTATTGGTTTTATAGCCGAAAATGGCGGGAAACTGCCCCCAGAACTGTCTGAACTGCGATATAGTATCTGTTTACCTGCCGTTATCGTTCCGACCGCATTTAGCACCGTTTTTGTTGAATTACCGTAATCAAAATCTAAAGTGATAGTTATTGTTCTACCGCTCGCTGCTGAACCGAAAAATCCTATCTCTACATAGTCCACTTTGCCCTGCGTTTTGGGCGGGAATAATGGCTCGGCGGTAATGCCCCGCCAAGCAGAAGTGGCATAAAATGTTGTCGCCTGTTTAAATACTTCATTATTTGTTCCTGAACCAGTAGATATATAAATTTCAAGTCCATTAAGAGCTTTTAAAAAACCACTTGCTGTCGCTCCTCCTGAAACAATCTGGGCTATTTTATTAACTACCGCCGGATAATCAGGATATGGACTGCCATAGGAATAAACCACACCATTAGAATTCCAACAAAGCATATTATTTACAATATCCCAACCGCCGTGAATTGGCGCGGCTTCGGAGAAATTAAATTTTGGAACAAACCTACCGCCTTCAAGAATTTGTAATTTACTTCGATACCCCGTATTGGCAAATTCGGCGATTCTTCCTGTTGTGAAACATCCGATAATCCCATTCCAGTTAAAACCACAAGTTACTTCGTTATCATTTAATCTATAAAAATAACTTGCTACAGGAGCGGCGTAGTCCCAAAATAAAGCTATTGCCTCGCCTCGCTCTGTTGATGCCGTGGCAGAAGCCTTTATTTTATTAGCAAAAATTACCAAATGAGTTGGAGTTTTAGTAAAACTTCTTATGACATAATTTCTCGGAACGATAGTGGTAAAACTGGCTATAATGCCCGCATCACTCACTTGCCATAATTTTGCGAGTGTTCCAGTAACAGCCAAATCAGCAATATATAATTTCTGGTCGTCTCCGACAATCATTGGATGCGGGGCATTTTTGTTTAACGCTTCTCCGCCAGTAGAATTATCAAACCAATTATCCGTGAACGCCGCATCATTTGCTGGAGCAATACCCACCCTACCAACGTCACCATCAGTAGCGTCATTATAAGAATAAAATATGTATTCCGTACCATCAATATTAAAAGTAATAATGTCTTCGCCTAAAAAGTCGGCGTGAGCGTGAGCGCCAGTCCCGTCACCAATTTTGTAAGGGAATGGTGCTGTGGTAGAAATAGTGTATGGAGCGGCGGGTGAACTAGCTGATATTAAATGAATTTGAGCATCGTTAGTTGCGCTGCCAACTTCTAGCAACCAATACTTTACATTTGCCCCAGTTCTCTCAACCACAGCATTAATAATAGTTGTTAATACTTGAACATCTGCGTCAGTTAAAACAGTACCAAGCAATCCAGGTTGTAAAGCCCCCAAAGAATTAAGGTAAGGATTGACCGCAACCAATCGTTCAGCTCCCTTGCCAATTTTTGAATAATTTATGGTAGAACCATCTCCATAACCAGAAATAAGCCCAAAGAAATCTTCTGTTCCAAAAGTTATCACTCCTCCATTTTGATTTTGTTGTATTTTCATTTGCTTATTTTATACAAAGGTAAGTAATAAACAGTTACGCTAACATGGCGACAATTTGTCAAACTCCCCCCGTTATTTAGCGCCAATCTGTCGCCTCGTTTTAATGTTCTATTAGCAACAATGCTTGTAGCTCCTAATCTCACCGGTGTTTCTGAGGCTGTTGTTAAGTCAAAAGCTGCCGTTAAAGTATTTACTCCTCCGGTTTTTATAGCTCCACTGGCCAATTTGTCTACTTGTATTGTAGCTGTATTCGCCGCCACGACATGAGATTCCGAGGCGGCTACAATTTCCAAGTCATATTCTGCCGTAAAAAAAGTATCATAATTAGTATCTGTTGCTGCAGAAGTTCCTTGAACGATCACGGTAATAGATTCAAGCCCATAATAAGGTAAATCTTTCAACCTTAAAGGTTCACCACCGGCAATAAGGTGGTCGTGTCTTTCAAAGATTGCTAATCTTTGTTCTAATTGTTCTATTTTTTGTTGTAATTCTTCTTCCATAAATTTATTCTACAATTATTATTTTACGTTTTGAATTAAATCCTGATACTGCTTCTGAGTAATCAACCACAAGCTTAGGGTCTCTCGTCGTTCCTGCGTTATCTGCATACATACAGCCCACAAGAGATTGAGCTCCAGAAGTCCAAGCAGGGGCTATATTTCGCATATCATAAGTATATTCTCGCAGTCCCAGTTTTGTGGTGCTTGCTGCTTGGATTACGTTTATTCCAGTAGTAGCTGTAAGCCCAAAATTGTTGTAACCCCCCGTATTCCAACTTGCTATAGCAGTAGAACTTGTAGAGAGAAGTGTCGAACCCCAGCGATATGGCGGTTGATTAGCAATATTTGCGAATATCTGATAATCACTATTTGTTAAAGCAGAATTTGAAACTGGACTTGAAGTGGCTACCCCTATAGTTATATTTGCCGCCCCACTGTTTACGATCGCCACATCCCCTCCGTCTACCGATAAAGTCGCAGAGTTAATTGTAGAACCAGCTAATATACTTGATGTATCAAAAAGAAATGGTGAGCGGCCTAACTGTCCAAATTGATCTGTTGTAGTCGTATAAACAAAGTAAGCGCAATTATCAGAAACAGAAATATCCTGAACATTTGTACCTGATCCCGACTGTATAGCTGTCCACACCTCATCAACACTGGCTCGTCTTGCCATACCATCAACACTATCCTGCCCCGCATTATTACTTCCCGCTTCGCTAAAAACTGTTAGAGTAGTATTTCCTGTTTTGCCAGCAATTATTCTATTTCCTGATTTGGCGGAAACGCTAATCGTATGAGCCAAAACCTGTTTAATCGCTTCTTTTGGGTCTTCTCGTAATTTACGAGTTTTGGTATCTCCATTTGAATCAGTCCATACCCTCACCACAGTTCCTATTGGGTCATCAACCATTATTGGAGGATTAAATATCCTAAACCTCTCCCACTCAACGGAGCCATCTTTACTAAATCCAATAGGATTAACTCCTTTCCAAGCTCTTGCTATTATTTCAATTCCTCCATCAATCTGATTGACACTTCGTATTTCTATGGTTTGGTTATATTTGTTATCAGTGTAAGTCCCTATCAGATTTTCTTGCGCTATTAGATTAGCTTTTATATTTGCTTTTTCTTTAGCAGTCTTACCCTGTAAAGCTAAATCAACAGCTCCCAGTTTTGGTTGAGGTTTCTGGTTAAAATAAAATCCGCCAATTCCTGCTATTCCGAGAATTATTAAAATTAAAAGAACTTTCTTATACATTTCTTTTAGCTATCAACAAAATAATAAACCGAACATCCAAAGAAACCGGTCGCTCCCGACTGTGCTGAAGTTATCAGCCACATCACCTCGTTAGCCGCTAAAGTAGCGTCAGCAAAGGTATAATACTGTGTGCCGGTAGTAGTATTGGTCATTGCTTGGTTTGAAGAAAATAAATCAGCTCCCGAAGTTCTGTCTGTCCCGTGAGGCAGGTTATAAGTCACAGATGGCGAAGAACCGCCTACGTTGACACAAGAAACTTTTTGTATCGTTACGGCTTGGTCAAATCTTTTAAGCGTTATGTTTTCCGAAGCGGTTGTAGAAGCCACTGTAAAACTGAATGAAGAAGTAGCGGTTAATACCCTTGTTGCTCCACCTTCTCTAAATTGAAGAGTGCCACCAAGATTGGTATTTATAAATATCTCGCCATTCTGAGTAAGTCCAAAAGTGCCACGAGCTAAGAAAAGAGGATTAGTTGTTGTGCCATTAGTGAAAGTCAGGGCAGGCACGGCATTGGTTAAAGAAAGCGAAGCAATATGCGCGCCACCTGTTACCGATAAAGCCGAAGAAGTGGCATTTGTTGAAAAAGCGTAAGTGGTGGTTGAATTGGTTGGAAAAAGATTTGTCGTCCAAAGATTGGTAATGGTGTGATTGGTGGTGGTGGCTGAAGAAATTGTTAGTTTTCCTGAAAAAGTAACATTATTTGAGTTGGTATTTGTTACCAGATAAATCAAAGAGGAAGCGGTGGTTGTTCCTGTATCTCCGATAGAGTAAAGAATATCATTGTAACTTTTAGAAGTAATCGTATCGCCAGGGCCTACCGGACTTGTTGTGGATGGCAAAGAGGCATAGGCAAGCCCTATTATAAAAAAAGAGGCAAGGAATATAGTTGATATGTACTTAATGGTTTCTCTCATTAGCTTTGCGCTGGATAAGTATATGAAGTTGAATTTTTAGTTGGATAGGTTACGGGATCGTAAGTATTTTGAGGTGAATCAAAAGTCCCCGTATCAAAAACGGCAGTATCAAACACGCTTCTTTTAAGAAGCACATCGCTTTTTTCGGGACTCGTATATGAAGTTGAATTTTTAGTCGGATTCGTATATGTAGTAGCCACGTTTTTTATATTAATAATAATTACTCAACGATTGTTCTGAGATCGGGGAACAATTCTCTGACGTTCGTCTTTCTTGCGACGAGCATAGTGCGTCTGAATCATTAGCCGATATTTTTCTGTTTCCGCAAACATATCAATCATTTTCTGTTGCATTCCAGGAGATACCGAGTGTCCTAAAGCAAAATCGTAAGCCATACCAGCCGCTAAAACCGGATGCCATAATCTGTTAAATCCGGGTTCTTTTGTAGTATCAGCAGCTATGAATGGTCCGGCAGTTCCTGAAGTGGTACCTGTAAGAGAAGCATCTCTTGTGTGATAAACTCGCAGTGAATCGCCATCAGATGAATCTCTGTTTGGAGCAGGATATAACCAGTAGGAATTACCCAACTTGTCATAATAAATAGGCGTTCCGTCAGCTTTAAGAAATTCCTCTCGGTCTTGCGCGCCTACCCCGCTAACCTGCCCACTCACTGACCCAGATATAACCCCTACCCCTATTTCGGCAGCATCTAAAGGAATCAACTTGTGCCAAATACCATTGGCGTCTTTATAGGAAACCCCCTCGATATCCACATAATCAGCTGGAAATGTGTAATCATTCTGCCCCGATACGCAGTTACCTCTTGAAAAAGGAAGATTCGTATAATTTGAATCGTCAAAACTCCAATTACCGGCATACTCAAAAATCCAAGCCATTACGATTCTATACCATCTGTTTGCGTGGCGAGCTTTATCAGCCAATGGGTATTCGTCTGTATTCGCATTTGAAGAACCGAACACATTAAAATCGGCTTGTTCCACTATTCCTAATCGTGTTGCGGTATCTGAATAAACCATTTTATTTCCAAAAACTTCTTATTTTTAATACTATTTTCGCGAGCCAGCTCATATCTATTGAAAAGTTATGGTAAGAGAGAAACTCTATATGCGCTCGAGGTAAATCTACAAGCATAAAACAGCCAAATGGCTCACAAGTATTTATCACTTCGCGAGACATATAGAAGATTCCTTTATCGCCTATATCGTCTCCATTTGAAAGCTGGCAAGTAAGATACGGAGTCCCACCCACCATTCTTTGCCCGAATATCTTAAAAGCGTGCCCATAAGAGGGTGTTCCTTTGGTTCTTATCACTCCGCCTTGAGCGTTAGTCCACTCATCGCACCACTCCAAGCCCGTTACCACGCTTTGATTTTTAGCCTTAAACTGCCACAGAAACGAACGAATCGCATCAAAGAGGTCTGTATATCCCTTACCAGTTATTTTCAGATAACTTTGCTTCCTGTGAATCTGGGCGATGCTGTCAAGTTCTCTGTCCCAGTTATTCCAATCAGCTAAAAACTCCTGTCCATTGGTATCAAGTGAAAACATAGCATCTAATTGTTTGATAAATCCTTTCTTGGTAGCCGCTTTCATAGCGGTTCTTAAGTCGGCGCCCCAAGTTGTCGAGTCGCCTTCAATTTCTTTTATTTTAGAGTAAAACCATTCAGGAGAGAGTTGGACTTCTTCTTGGTCTTCACTTACGGCCGTAACAGCGAAACTTACACACATGCTGCTATTTTTTTGTTCTTTTATTCCTAACGGTCTTGAAACTGTAAAATCAATATCAGGAGGAAGCTCGTAAGAACGGAAAATAGAACCCGCTACATAATCTCGCCTGTCTTCAGGAAGTTTGCGGAGCCCTTGAAAAGTTTTTGTTTCATTTTTTTGTTCCATTGAATAAATGAGTTTCTATTCTTGTTAATCTTTTTTCCATATCTAACTTGAAATCGTTAAGATTTTTTTCTAACTCATTAATTTGGTGAAAGTGATTACTTTCCGCTTCTAACTTAAAATCTTCCAAATCCTTAATCCTTGTGTCTGATTCTGGCGAGGACTTACCATTAGCCAACTTTTTGGATATAGCCCCAAATACGCCCGATTTATAAGCAAGAAATGCCATTAAAGCGATAGCTCCGGGCCAGCTGATTACTGATATAAGACTTAGGATAGTTTCTTCCATTTTAATTCTCTATACAAGTTAAAGTCGTAGTTGCCAATGCGGAAGCATAAACCGGACCGCTAAAAGGATTTCTTTCGTCAATTTCAAAATAAGGAGAGAATGGAATGGATGTGGAGGCTGTGGGTGAAAGAACTATGCCATAGTTCCCCGTAGTGGTAGCACCATAACCAAGAGTAGTATCAGCGCCAAGCACAAAAGACACTGGTATAGCATTATTAGATCCACTGCCTGTTGCATTAGTTATGTTAGTGCAACGAGCATATCTTCGGTTATCGTTAGCAACTAAAACAAGTGTGCTTGAGGCAATAGGGTTAAGAATGCCACCTGTTAAAGTTGGAGCGATTGTCTTAGTAGTAATCACCGATGGAATTCTAAAGTTATTTCCAACTCCTCCTAATACTTTATCTTTTGATTGCTCGTAGATTATAAGTCCGACAAGAGCAATTAAAAGCATTAAAGGCACTACCCACTGAAACAATAAACTTTTTTCTTTCATTTTTTTGTTTTTAATTGTTATTTAATAAAACTGATTCCTGCTGTTAACCAATCACAAGTTGGTTAACAGAAGTGTCAATCCTATTTAATCAATCCCTTGAATTCTACCCAGAAACTGCCGTCAAAAGTGTTGTTAGTATTTGTGAAAGCGTTGTACCAAGCATTGCTTTCGGCATCTATCGCGTCATTTGACGCGGCGCCGTGAGCAACACATAGCAAGTATCCGCTCGGAGCTATGTAGGTTGGAGAACTTGAAGCCATACGAAGTTCTTGAGAAAAGATTGAAGAAGTAGCTATGTTTACGGTCTGTAAAGCTAATACTCCAGGATTACTGGAAACATTCGGTGCGGAAGCTGTTTTGGTATTGCCACAGTTTATATTGTAGCTTGTAGTCGCTACACCACTATTGAACAATCCAATAAAGCTAACTGTTGAAGTCGCTGGGAACGGATTTAGAATTGAAACAATAGTTGTCGTGGAGTTTATGAAATCTCCCGATTGAACAATCGTTTGGAGTCCGTTCATTCCGAACTCGCTGCCGACGTTTTTGATATTGGCTACACCTCCAAGTGTTTCTATAACCTGTCCTTTCTCGTTTACAACAACAGTGGTCTTATCGCCCCAAACAGCCAACCAAACAAAACCGGCAACCAACAATCCTATTGCTACCCACAAAATTATATTTTTCTTTTCCATTTGTTTTTTTAGTTAGGTTGTTATTTAACTTTTTTAGGGCGACCTTTTGGTTTAGCTTTTGGTTCTTCGTCTTCTTCATCTTCGTCTACTTCGTCTTCGGCTTCTTTTGCCGCTTTTACTTTTTCATCTTCTAAATCAGCCACTCTTTTTCTTAGTGATTCAAGTTCATTGCCTGCTCGCTTCGCTTCTTCCACTTCCTGCTCGGAAGTTGTTTTTGGGACTGCTCCCAAGACAGTTTCCGGTTTACCGCTTACAGGATATACAAGCATCCACCTTGTCCTATTTAACACTGGGTCAAAGGTGTAAACATATCCATCGGCTTTCTTCTGAAGTTCCTCTCGTTTATCTTCAAACTTCACAGGATTTGACGCTTGGTAGCGCTTCATCAAATCCAAATAGAAGTTCCTGCGAGCCACCGGTTCAGTAGGAATCTGAAATCCTTTTTTCTTTGGGGAGGCGTCTAATACTTTGTTTTCCATTTTATTTGTTTATTTTTTAGTTAGTCCTTTTTGAGGGAGTCCAAGGTGAAACTTTTTGGAGAGAATCGGCAGATTAACCCCTTACTCATTTCACGCTGGAACCCCCCAAAAAGGGGTTAGTAAAGTGCTGAAACTATGCTAATGCAATATCAACGGTAAGTGCTGCCTTGTTGTTCCACACTCTCAAACCTACAAGCGCCCAAACGTCAATTTCCATACCTGTTTTACCGGATACGCCTTTTTCTTCATAGGTCAAATCGCGAGGAGAAGCGTAAGTAGTTGTCATCTTTATTCCAGCTAATCTGCGGTTTAAGTTAGTCCAAGTTTTAGAACCCGAAACAGTTGTTGCCGCTTCGTCTACGAAAGTGCCTGCCCTAACTACATACCAGTCAATGCCTCCATAGTGCTTGATAAATCCGTTCTTCAAAGCCGCGTCGGCCATTGAGAACCCTTGATCCATCATAGCTACCAAGACACCCGTTAAGTCGCCGCTTTCAATAACACAGTAAGCGCCAGCGGTAATATCAAAACCCGCCCACTTCGTCCAAAGATTGGCGATTATGGTGTTTAAGTTGCCGGCTGTAGTAAATCCACCCACTGGCGTTGTGTAAGCGCCGGTGCCTTCTTCCAAAAGGGTATTAACAACCCATTTGTCTAAAGCGTATCTCACCGCGTAGGCCATTTGCTCAAATCTCGCGGCCGCTAAATCAAATCTTGAAAATACTTTTTCAAATCCAAAAACGTGTTCTCCGTAAACTACCTCATCTGTTACGGTCAAGTTGTCATCAGTCGTTGAGAAGGCGCTAACGGAGTAAGTACCTACGACTGCCTGAACTACCGCTGTCGGTTCACCGCCATAAGGATTCACAATATATTTGGAATCACTACGGTCAACCTGACAGATTGCTTCCGCTATAAGGGATTTCTTTAGGATTTCCTGAAAAGTTGAACTAAACAGTTTAATCCTATTGACTCCCGAAAGCGTTGAAGTTCCGATTGTATTCGTATGTTTGCTGTTCTTTCTTCCCCCTTTTTAATACCAGTCAACTTGCGATAAATTTATTTATCTGTTCTTGATTATTATTTTTAACTCCGAATCTGTGGTGAAATTTTCTATGACATTTTCGGCAAAATGTAATCCCATTATCAATGGCGAATCTTAGTAAAATAACTTCTGCAAAGTTCCTGATATGATGAGGATGTAAATATCCTCCTTGAACTTTACACTTCTGACAAATCCAATTATCTCTTGAAAATACGGCTTCACGCCACAATCTATATTCAATAGAGTTTTTTGCTATGAGATTCGGATTATAGTTTGTCTTGGTTATTCCGCCTTTCCAATTATTATTCTTTTCACCAATCGCCCAATAAGCAGATTTTCCTTTGTGTAATGGAATATGCCCCTTCTTAAACTTTGTCGGTGAATTACTTGGCTTGCCCTTCTTGCTGTCGCTTATTTTCTTTTTAGTAGATTCAGAACAAGGAATATCTTTATTCCAAACTTTCCTGCCGTTGGGATATTTCTTTTTTAGAGTATCCCGAACCTTCTGCTTGGATTCTTCGGTTTGATTCTTGCCAAACATAGGATGTTTCTCACCGCTCATCTCTGGGCGTTTTTTGTCTTTGTTCCAAGGGATTTGTCCCTTTGTAAATCGTCCATTCATAAGACAATCTTACCACAAATTGACTGATATTAAAAGGTTTGAAAGAACTGTTATTAAGTTAAGTAATCCTGCCGTTTAGCCTATCTGCCGCTAAACTTAACTTAATAAATCTGCCGCTATATTAAGATTTTTTACTGATTTTTCTCTCAATCATTGACTTTACGAGCGCGTCCATTCCCTCTTGAGTTTCAGGAACGACATTTTCATTTATCGCTCTTTCAAGCAATGTGTCGCCCGTAATCTTGGAAGTTGCTCTACCTCCCGCGCCAGTGTTAGTAGCGGCGGCAGTTTTGCGTTCTTCCTCCTTCGTCCTTAAGTGAGCTTGTATAACAGGATTCTTTTTAACTTCAGCGACTGACACGCCTTTGAACTTGGCGTATTCAATCAGCTCGTCCACATCTTCGTCGTGAACGTCCTGTAAAGCTCTTATGTCTTTAAGAGACATTGTTTCAGATTTAGTTTCAGTTGATTCCTCTTTAGTTTCTTTTGGCGCGGGTTTTACCCATTTGCCATCAGAACCTCTTACAAAACCCTTAGCTTTTTGAGATTCCTCATAAAGTCCTTGGTTTGTTTTTTTGAGTTTAACGTTTTCTTCTTTCAACGCATCAACATCTACCTCCTCTGATTCGCCGTTTGAAGAGTTGGCGTTCTCGTTTTCCTCATTTTGAGAGTCGAGGTTCTCGAATTGGTTTTCCATATTTTTGAGCGCTTGGTAGCGCAACACTTGTTTTTGAGTGGACAAGTTCCACAAGTTTTTTATTTAGTAATCTAATTATAGCACACTTTTTAAAATAAAACAAATTATTTATTTTGTAGAATTTTTAAAGAGACGAGCCTCTCTTTCTTTTTGCGTTTCGATTTTATCCCCCGCAAGTCCTTTCAACAGGTTAAACTGAAGATTGAATCTCGCTATCAGCATATTTCTCGCCGCTAAATCAACTATCGCTTTGTGAGGTTCTTTGTCTTTGTGGAACTTCAAATCACTGAACTTAATATCCCTGTCGTCTTCGCTCTTGTTTATGAGGCACTTGAACCTTTGAGAGAGATAATCTATCGCTAACTGGACTGTTTCAAGCTCAATAAATACGTGGTCTACGTTTCTATCGGTGATTTCTACCGACACCCACGGATCGTTTAAGTGAAACTGTATCGGAATATCCGGATCAATCTCCGGAATAAACACCTTCTTAAAGAGAGCGATAACATTCTCGCTCATTATCGCATTCAAGTTTTCCTGTTCCGCTTGGCTTAATTCACCCTGTAATAAAAACTTCCTGACTAATTTTAAGTTATTGCCGAACTCGTCCGAGAACGTGGCATTTAATAACTCCACTTCCGATTTCTCATACTTCATCGGATAGTTCTGAAGGAATTGATTTTGTCTTATTGCTTCGTTTGACATATTATTTTCTTTTTTTAGCTTTTTTGGCTGCCGCCTTTCCTTTTGCTGTGTATGCGAACTTTCGTCCTTTTATTTTAGGCATTTTAATTACTTTATCTTGTTTGTAAATTATTCATAGCCATTTCGACCTGTCTGCCGCCAGTTTGAGCTGTTGGCTGTAATGGCTGTCCCTGTTGTAATTGAGGTTGACTTTCTGTCTGACTGATTTCAACTGGCGAAACTACGCCAGTAAGTTCAAGCACTCTGTTAAAAATCAGTCGCATATTCGGGTCTTGAAGCACCAAAGGATTCGCCGCCACTGTCTGCATAATCGTTGAAAGCGTCTGAAGCGTTGCCTGCTTGTCTGTTTCTTCGTTGGTAACTTCAACTTCTATCTCCCAAATGAAATCTTTGAAAATATCCCTCCACTTCTTAGAAATTATGTCAGACGGCCTTATGAACCTCTGGTTGCCCAAACTGCCTAACTTAGCCCGAATCTGCGATTCTATAGCACCCAAATCAGGTTGCTGAGTCAGCTTGCCATTAAGAATATCAGTTTTAATCTGTTCATTGGCGATTCTTATGGCTTCATTCGGGACGAATGCCGCGTCAATCTGTTTGATTTCGTGGCTTTCAAGCGTTTCGGCAATTTCTTCAGTGGTATCCATTTTCTTTTTAAGGTAGGGGAGTATAAACTTTCTTGCCATTCGCTCTAAGGCAAGTCCTTTGTTTTTGGTCATAGTAACGAATAAAGAACCGGCTTGACCGCCAAGATAAGCTCCAAGAGAGTAAGGCGTTCCACTTGGCAGTGTTTCGCCTCTTAAAGATTCCGGCGTTGAAGTAATCTCCTTAGCCAATACTTCCCACTGCTGACCGAAACTTTGTAAGGCATTTATATCGGCCTTGTTATTTAACTGTGTTAGCGGCTGGTTTTGAGCGTGAACCAATATATCGCCCTGCTGTAAGTTTACTAAAGCGTTCCTGCCTTGAAAGTTATTGTCTGAAGTTTGAAGCAAAATAAGCGAAGCTAACTCAAGCATATCTTTTACTTTCTTAGCGGTGTCGTTTACCATCCACTGATTTTCAAAAGTAAGTTTTATTGAACCACTTAATGATATTCCCCCATCAGTATCCGGTATCAAACTCGCAAGCATATAAGGATCCTGCTTCTCTCTGCCTGAAAATAAAGTGTAATCACTGTATTTGCCGGTTTCCGCTTGATTAAAAGCCACAACGTGCATCTGTTGCTGATAAACGTTTTCGTCTTTTTCTTTGTCGGTTAAGTGGCTTAGAGGCAGTTCGCCGTGAACCTCATAAACTTCTATGTAATCGGCTTTTGAGTCCACTTGCTGGCCGGATAATGTTTTCCTCGTTGACTTGCTTCTGATAAGTTCTTCCACCAGTTCTTTGTTATAGTTTTCGTTCTGTCTTAACTGGGCCGGAGTAAAGTAAAGTTTTTCAATCTTCTGATTATTCTCAAAATCAACGAAGTCGCAGATAATCTTGCTCCAAGGAATAACCTTTGAGATAAGCTCGCCGTCTTTTTCTATGTGTTTTGATACAGCCGAGTTATAAGTGGCAAGTGCCAAACCCCAGTCGTTTAAGAACTGACCGAAGTCGCTTTTACGCATCCACGCTCTTAGGTGTATATTCGCCAAAAAAGCCAACAAGAAGTGGCTTGATTTAGTGGCTTTTAATCTAAAGTTCTTTCTCATAATCTCGGTTGCCCTGAACCAGAGATTACGAATGGCTATGCCTATATTAAAAAATGGCTTTTCTCTTCCAAGGTCGTCGGTTAAGCCGGATATATGTTTTGATTCTACATAAGCTGATATTTTATCAAGATCGGCTTGCGGCTCAAAAGTAACGTATTGAGATTTACGTATTACCCCGTGTTTTTGATTTTCTTCAGCTTGTCTTACAAGCTCACAAATTGACTTATGTTCCAATTAAATTTCTGCCGATTTTGTTTTTAGTTTATTAAAAGTTTATTTTATTAAATGTTTTAGCAACGCATCCTCAACCGATTCCTTAGCTTTATTTCCCAATTCTTTAATAAATGGCAAAAACTTCTTTATATCCTTAATTTCTGAAATCCTTGAAGCCCAAACTACTTCAAAACTTCCATCATCGTTTATATGCACTATTTTCTCCTTACACTTATCACAAATATATTTTTTCATATTGATTATTTTAATTATACCACAATTATTTAATTTTTTCAATTTTCGCTGGTTTTTATTTTATTTAAAAAGACAATAAAGTCATCAACTTCATATCCGCAATTATAACAAGTTGCTATCTTCCAATTATCAATAAATCTTATTTCTTGATTCTTTTCTAAACACTTTTTACACACAACTTTATTTCTTTTCAACTTTAATAACCTTCTCTCTTTTATTATATTCCTTTTAAGTGGAATTAACAGTAGTTAGGAATTTAAAAAAGTAAGAGTGCGTCTTAATTTATTTTTCTTAATAGCTAAGCAAGGTTGCAATTCCTCTGGCGGTTGTGTTTAGACATTCTTGAATGTTGTAACTATTCAGTACAAAAGCTAAACCACAGGCACCGAAACATAAAGTGAGATGTGTCGGCTATCCCTGCTTTGGGCAGAAAAGCGATTGTTAATCCCCGTGCTTCATTTTCAATACAAAATGTATTTAATGTCAGCGGCGGAAACCGCAAAAAGACCCGAATTTTCTCCCGCTTCCCTACAACCAACCCATTGTTCGCTTGTTAAGATTAAATTATGAAAAAACAAAAATCACACCACTGTTTCTGGGTGCTTATCTTGGGCGCTCAGATCGATCGCCGTTACAGCTCGTGGCTGAACACCCAGAAATAGAGGTGCGATTAAATCTAAGACTTTTAGATAATTTAAGTTTTTCATATTGCCATTATACACCCTATAAAATTATTTGTCAATGCCCCTCACCAATCTCTCGCAGTAAAAGTCTAATACCTTTTTTATCTTCCTTGGTAAATTCATTTTCACAATCACAATCAATAGCCCAACCACCACAAAGATGACATTGCTTATTATTGTAATTTTCCCATAAATCCATGTAATAAAAAAAATCAGAGTTGTTTAGTTTTTTCATTTAACCCCACTTAATTCTAATGACTTCTTATATGCTCCATCAATCTGTTCTTGCGAGCGAGAATACGGGAACTCGTCAACTTTCCTGAAGAAATGACCCATAAACGCCTTTCTCGTAGCCATCACCTTTCCGCCATTTTTAAGCGTTTTTGTGTATATTTCAAATCCCATCTGACCCCAGCTTCCCCACGACTCGTCGCATAGTTGCCATTTCCAGTAATTTTCACGACTAACTAAAAACCCCGATCCTTGAATCGCCTTAGTTTCGTGTAACATCTCAAAGTTATCCACATCTCCAAACTGAAAGATTAAGTCCTTATCAAAATAAAAATCGCTGTAAAGTTTTGAGGAAATCTTCCAAACCAGTTCTTTGGTTAAATCTTTACTATCGCACTGGCCACACTTATCCACTTTACCTTGATATGTTCTGTGTTTTAAGGGGCATAACCAATCATATACGTGGAGATTACCAAGCGCCGGCACTAAAACTATGTTCGGGTTCGCTTCCATAATTTCAAGCATAACTTTGTCAAAACCTTGAGATACGCTAACGTGAGCGTCTAACTTCATTATATATTTAGCTTCGGATATGCCCGCTAACGCATTTTGAGTAGCGCGCTGACCCAAGACATTGGTTGACTCAAAAACTCTTAAATTAGGGCGTTTTTTTAACTTTGTATGCCATCCGTCAAGACCAACAAGGATTTCTAACTTATCTCCTAACTCACTGTGTAAAAAAATATCGTCTATGGTCTGCTGGAGGAATTCCTCGTTGCGGGCTGGAACTAAAATACTTAATTGTTTCATATTTTTAATATAATATCTTTCTCCAATTAACCGGCCATCCGGGCATTAGGGGAAACCTCTCTATAAATTTAATAAATAATTCTTTGTCTCTTACCCAAGTATTGTAAGAATGGGAATATCCTTTTGCCATATCCTCACTATCGAGCTTGAACCACCTGCGATCTTCCATGTCTTTGTGTAAATGAGCATACCAAGTATTTTTATTAACCTTAATCTCTCCTCCCTTGCTAAATGTAGTAAAAGTTATTTCTTCCGCTTCTTGTGCGAATCCTCCGTAATCTAAACTCATAAATCCACACTCATTAAACCATTCTTTTGTCATAAACCAGCAAGAACCTTGAAAATGTGGAATGTCGTCTACTAAGATATCTGATCTTTCTTTCGTTAAGTCGTCCCACGGACTCGCCCATATAAAACCTTTTGACTTCAACCTGCCCGCGTTTTCAAACAAATTTTGAAATATAATGGCTTCATAATCTACCGGCGGCCTGCCATCCTCTATTAACTCCCACTTATCCGCGTTTAACCTCTTTCTTCTTGGTATCTGAACCCAATTAGATTTATGAGCCTCAATAAGTTTAATATCAAAACCCTCATCAAGCATACAATGAGCGTCTAACTTGAGAATATACTCTCCTTTAGCCTCCTTAACCTTTGTATTGATTCCTTCCCTCATACCATTACTCTCGTTAGTATCGTGGTAAACAAGCACTTCAACCTCTCCGACAGCTTTACTCAAAACATCAGCAACGGTTTTATCAAGATATTTTTCATTCTTTTCCGGGATTATTATGCTAAGAGTTTTCATAATAAAATCTCCTGTCTTAATCTATCGTTGGCGATTTTACAATACTTTTCACTAATCTCAATTCCGATATAGTTTCTGCCCAGCATTTTAGCGGCGACTGCGGTTGTGCCAGAGCCGAGGAATGGGTCAAGGATTATATCGTTCGACTTTGAAAAGTAGTTTACAAAATAACTCGGTAATTCTTTCGGGAATGTTGCGTTATGTCCGAATCCATTATCCTTGTTGAACCATTCCTGCCTATTGGGAACATAGCCGTTTTCGGGAAAGTTATTATATTTGAACATCTGTGAACTATCATCTCCAAACATAAGCACATATTCATATCCTTTTGCCATCATACCCTTATCTGCGTGCATACTTGCCTGTGCTTGTTTTACCCATATAAATACGTCCTTCAAGTTATCGTTGTATGTTTGGAAAATCTTTGGAAAAAATGAACGAGTTCCCTTCACAAGTTGGATATTCCAACAAGTATACCTTGAAATCCTGATACATTCTCCAATAATACTTAGTGTCCAGTTTAGATAGTCTTCGTCAGATAACTTGTCGGTAAAATCTTCATATAATTTCGTCCCGAGTGTTTTCCTTCGTCTATCGCCTAAGGGCGAATCTCCTAAATTATAGGGCGGACTCGTAACAACCAAATCCACACATTTATCGGGCATTTGCTTCATAAACTCAAGGCAATCTGCATTATGAACTTTGTTAAGTATATCTTCTATTTTATACATAAGATTTCTTTACCTTTCGGCTCTTTATCATGGCACGGTTTGCAAAGTGTTACTCCGTTATCTATGACAAACCTTAATTCTGGGAATAAGGCAAATGGCTTAATATGGTGTGCCTCAATTCTTACATAACAGTTTTTCTTACTTCTTGCACCACATTTTTTACAAGTCCAGTTATCTCTCCTAAACACACTTTTTCTCCACTCTTTATATTCATTGCTATTTCTCCAAAATCTATTTTTTTTATCAATCGTATATAGGTGTGCTTTTCTTAATCTTGCTTCCTTACATTTTACTCTAAACGCCTCACTTTTATTCCTTCCCTTTTGCCATTTGAAATAACAATCTTTTGAACAAAACTTATTCTGCCCTTTTTTAATCGCATATTGTTTTCTCCAAAACTTACTACAACAAATTAAACAGTTAAAAAACTTACCTGTTTTTAATGCTTTAGATATTTTCTCTGCTCTTTCTTTTGGGTTTGAATATATACCTTTTGGCATATATTTATTATAGTATCATTCTCGGCGAATAACAAGACAGTCGCCCTGTATTACTTTATTTATGAAGTCATCGGGATAGTTCATTTTATCATCCTCATTATCTCATTAACACTAACATTCAAGTTATAAACCTTTCCAGCCATATTTCTCGCTATCTTTAGCAATGCTCTCGCTCTTTGGTTTTTGTCTTTAAGGACTTTACACACAAACTTATATTGCTCTTGGTTAGCTTCCAGTTCTTGATTGAATCTGAACTGGTTATCAGTTAGGTATCGCTTCCACCAATCGGCTGGGTTCTCGCCTTGTTGTCTGATATGAACCGCTTCGTGAATCATTATGTCTTGAGGGATATCTAAACCACTTGGGTTATAAATAACATTAGAAAACGGATAAATCGTTGTCGGTTCGGGTTTCATTCCTGCTTTGATAATATCTTGAAAGAACGGCGGAAACTCGTTTATAACTTTTATGTCGTTAGGACTCATCTTGTTGATTCTCTCTGCTTCATAGCTTTAGTTCTCTCAAATTGGCTTTTGATTTCTCTTGATACTTCTGGCTTAAAGTCCCTCATAAATAGCGCATACCTCAAAGCGTCTAAAGCGTGGTCATGTTCCTTAATCGGGTTCTCGCTCAAGTTATCTTCATCGTGAGAATACATTTCAAACTCGCTTATAAGATTAACACACCGCTTGTTTATTTTTAATCTGCCGTTTATTAAAAGTTCTCTAACCTTTTGAATGCCGGACTCAATACTGTCTTTGCCTTTACTAACCTCTCGGACGTTTATACTTCTTTTTCTTAATTCTTCTATGCCGTTAGCGCTCTCCGGATCAGGATACACCGCTTCAAAGCTACAAGTGGCAACGTAGTCAGCCAATACAGCTTCCGTTCGTTCTCGCTTATACCACTCTTCTTCAACAAAATATAATTCGCCGTTAGTGTAAATATGCAGAACAGCGGCCGGATTTCTATATCCAAAGTCAATGCCTGCTATCTTGCTAAACGTTCCTTGCGGTAAAGTATCGTATAAGTGCTTACTCCTTGAAAACTCTTTGTAAACCAAACCCTCTGTTTTTTGAAAACTGGCTAAATACTCTTGAGCAAAGCGTTCCGGAGTCATTTGGTCTTTAGCGGCGTCTATTTCTTCTTTTGGAATAAATGGGTTGTCATAGCTGGTAAAGTGGAAACTCTTAAACTCTCTGTCAGTTAAACTCAAGTTATACAAATCATAAAACCAGTTAAAACCTTTGGGTGTGGATATGAAAAGAACGTTCCCTCTTTTATCTGTCAATGTTGGCCGCAAAACCTCCTGCCAACCAATCCAAAAATCCTTATATTGAGCAACCTCATCTAATACAATAAAATCAAATGCTTGTCCTCTCAACGTCTCAATACTGTCCCAGCTTCTTAAAAATATCTTACTTGTGCCTCCAAACCTATTTATAATTTCAACCTCTAATCTTGTCTCATTGATTTGCTTTGTTACAATATGGGCTCTTTTCTTTAACTGTTCTAATGCAATATCCCGAGCGCTTTGAAACGTTGGCGCCACGTAAACCACTCTTGCGTCTTGCTTGTCTGTTGCCGTGTAAATAAGTTCCTCAATAGCTAAAACCGTTTTACCAAAACGTCTTCCAGCCAAGAGAACCTTAAATCTATTGTTATTCTCTACTACCTGCTTCTGGGCTGGATGTAGTTTCATTTCTTTTTTTAAACGATTCATCAAATGTTATAACCGCTACCCTATCTGTTAATCCTCCCGACAAAAGCTGAATCTGTTTTTGGACTTTATCTGCCGCATCAACGAGCGTTCTATATTCTTCACTGCCTTTATCTTTTAATTCCATCGCATCCAGAATCGCCGTTAATTCTTTTTGATATCTTTCAAGCGCCGGTTTTAATTCTTTTTGTATCTTGTCTTTTCTTAACTCTTTACTGCCGATCGCTCCGGCTGTATTCTCTTTGTCTTTTGACTCAACATCATAATTATTTAAAACCGCTTGCGTGGCATTGCCTGTCTTTATAAAATCTTTTACAAACCCTCTTTGTTTTTTGGTTAGTTCTCTTGCCATTTACTTTTTATCTTTATTTAACGATTTATTAATTATTAACTCGCCCTTATAAAATCCTCAAATCGCATATTAAAGTTTTCATTGATATATATTATCTCTTTTAATTTTAATCGCGTATTTTAAGCCAAGTTTTTAGCTCTCTTACTCAATAATCCTGTTTTTAGGCACTACGATCCATTTTAAAAACCACTTTTTAATTTTCTTAAAATACTTAAATTTTATTTTTACTACCAAATCTCCATTAGGATATGCAATAATTTTGTCGCCATCTTCCATTATCAAACAAATGGGCTCATTCTGAACAAAAACATCATTAAAACTACTAACAATAGCTTTTTTAATAAATCTAGCTTCACGCCACTTTTCAATTTTTCGCCAAAGTTTCATTTCTCTTATTATACCACGTTTAAAAATAAATTAAAAGGGAGAAAACTTGGAAAACTCTTCAACTATTATGTTTGGATTATTATTGAATATTAACAATTCTCCTCTTAACTCAATAGTATATCCAGTCTTTAGCCTAAACTCCCACATTATTTTTTCTAAAGTTACCCTATCTGTTTCTTTAAGAAACTTTATAAGGCGGTTGAGCTTGGCCATTTGTCTCCTCCCTTTTAAGGGTCAAATCGCTATTTTAATCTTGTATATCTAACCTCGCCCCACCTATATTAAGATACAAACAACCATCCTTTTGTTTTATCGTGGCTTTTCTTTTTCGTTTTTCATCAAATAATTTCTTAAAAATAACCGCCAAATTTTTGACATCAGTATTTTTTAATGCTCCACGCAAAATCCTTTCCTTATCTATATGACTTATTAAAAGAGGAACAATTTTATCTACCATCTTATCTATTTCTTTTTTATCTATGGGAACAAATTCGGTTCTATCTTTTTTATGATCTATAACGGGTATGTAAGGAATACCATCAACATACAAATATCCTTCATCTCCTTTTTTATATACTTTGACTTTTTTCATATTAAAATAGTTTATTTTATAATTCTTATTTTTCCTCTCAAAAACCCAGTCCACTCTCTGTCTTTCTCGGTTCTTGCTTCTTGAATAAGTGTGTTGATATAACTTTCAAGCATATCCAATCCTTCTTCAGTCCATCTCCAAAGGAACAGCTCTCGTTCTTCGGTCGGACAACTTGCGAATTGCCAGCTTTCAATTATTTGTTTTAGATTTTTTTGTTTCATTCTATTTTCTCAAAAAGTTTAACTAAATTATTTTTCATTTGTTGTATGGCGGAATTGAAACCCCTAAGAAAAAACTCTATTGAGATTCTCCTCTTGGAGGAAGCATAAGTAGTTTCTTCCTTTGGCACACAATTTTTTACTTCCTCTTGGAGTTTTTGGAGGCGGGAGAGGAAAAAGGATTTAACGACTAAATAGGGACAATTGAGATTACATTCTTTCATCGGAGAATCAGCACAAGCATCTGAATGTGCTATTGGTAATTCCTCAAACTCCTTATCAAAATTGTCTAAAAATTTGTTGGTCATATTATTTTAGATTTCTTATTATATTATCGGCACAAAGAATACAAACTTTGACTTTTTCTATATGCTCGCAAAGAGGCAATTCCAATAATTCTTTTCTTAACTCTTTTCTGGCGTTTTTAGTTGTGTCGGAGATTAAATCTTTAATTCTATCTATGCCGTCTTCTCTAATATATTCATAGTGCCAATTTATTAACAATTTCTCTAACTTATTTATCCATTTTTCTCTGGTTTGTTGTTTCATTTTATTTTTCAACTTCCCACTTTTTAATTTCTTGCTGAGTTGTTTTTAATTCTTCAACCTTACCACAATTTAAACAACGTCTTTTTTCATTCGGATATTGTGGTGGATTAGTAGGATAAACAATGCTCGAGGTTATATCTTCCCAAGAATGATAAATTTTTTGTTGTTCACAATATCCTAATATATATGGTCTCTTTTCAAATTTAAATAAATCATTTAAATTATCAACTTTATTTATTGTATGCCGTGATATTTTTCCACCTTTAAATTTACTAACTATATTATTAGTTTTATCCATTGTATCAATTATAAATTTATTCATCTTATTTTTTTGTTTCATATTTTTATATTTAATAAATTACTAACAAGTTCTGCACCTTTCCCTTCGCAACACTTGCTATTGCCTCCGTGAGATATTACATAAACATTGGTAATAATCTTGCCAAACTCTATAACAAACTCCTCAAGTTTTTCTCGGCTCAACGCCTTTGTTTTCTTCTCAAAACAAGAATACCAGTCAGCGTCCTGTCCATAATCTCCGCCAACTAAAATCTCTATGGCTTTCAGTCGGTCTTCGGTTGTTATTTCTCCTTTATTTTTACACTCATCACAATGATACTTAAAAGTTTCACCCCAGCCGTGAGGACAGGTTTTTGGTATTTCTTTATTTGTTTCTTTGTTTTGGTTTTTCATTTATTTTTTAACTGGTGGGGGTTAGTTAATAATCTTTCTAATTGCTCTATATTTTTTTCCGTCTTCAATTAACTCAACATCTTCATGCCGAATTTCATACATAAATTTTCTTTTGTCGTTATCCAAAACACTTTGTATTATTCTGTGGGCTTCAATTAAAAAGTCCATTTGCTCTTTCTGTATTTTAGCAATTTCCTCTCTTAATTCTTTAATCTCTTTGGATTTGTTATTAAACATAAATTATATATCCTCTTTATTTTTTAATTGGGGGTTAAAGTAATTGGTCTTTTTTATCATCACGCCATTGTTGCAGGTCGACAATACCTCTTTCGTGGCGTTGAATAGTGTCGTTGAAATCGGCATAATCTCTTTTTGCTTGAAGTATACCAAGATAAAAGTAAATTTCAGGCCAAGAATAAATCACTCGCTCAATATTATAGTCATACATACTCTTTTTCTTAAATGGGGCATTCAGCATTTCACTAATCGTTTTTCGTCTCTGTAAATCAGATTCCGACCACTCCTTATTAGTTTGGCCTAACTTTGCCAATTCCGCTATAAGTTGTTCTTTTGTTTCTTTCATATATCCTCTTTATCTTTTAATTAATAGTCGGCTTTGTGGCGAATTTATTAAAGTTATACCCAATTCCATCTTTCCATTTGGGGACATCTAATAATTTAGCAAGTTGTTTTTCTGCCTCTTTCTGCCCATCTTCGTCTGCACAACAAGAACATCCCTCGGATTGTATATAATCTGCAATCATTCTCCTGACTTTTTCAATTTTCTTTTCTTTAACTTTCATAATAATCTCCTTAATATTTAGAAATGAAACTCACCACAACCACAATTACATCCATTCTTGCGACAATTTGAAGTGCATTGATGATCGCACATTAAACTTTCTACAAAGCCCTCCAACATATCTTTTAAGTCGTCTTCTTTCATTGCCATATCTCTGTAGTCTTTGGCGTAAAACTCTATTGTTTTTGTTTCGTGTTTTGTCATAATAATCTCCTTAATTTTTAATTGCTAGCTGGCTTATGCTGATCGGACACGTTCGGGTTTTCTCCTTTCGGAATTAGTGAGTGAAGGTGCCCCTATCTCACGCTATTCCCCATATCCGACCAATTAAACCAGCTAAATGTTTTTAATTTAGTTTTTCTAACTCATCCACTAATTCGTCAACACTTCTAATAAGCAAATACCTGCCACCAGCCTTTTCTAAACCTTGCTGGAACTCAACTTGGGCTATACTTTGCTTATTTTTGCCTATTTTTGCCTCTATTCCGACATAGACACCATTTACTACCGCCACTATATCCGGCGCTCCAATTACGCTCATTCTGTAAAAGCCCCCGGCTTCTGTTTTAAAAGCGCCAGAGTTCATTCTATAGGCAAAAATCTTTTTATACGCCAATAACTCAAGGCAAGATTTTACAAGTTGCGTTTCGGTTTCTTTCATTTGTTTTTCAAAAACTCTTTTACTTCTTCAAAATTGGTTAATAACTTAACATAAAAAGCATCGTAGTATTGGTTAAACTCAATTTTCATATCGCTTTCGGAGTAGTCAAAGTAAATCAAGTCTCGCAGTTTCTTTGAGTTAGATTTTCTGCCTTGGCTTTTTATCGTTTCGCCGTTGTCTTTTAACACTTCGGCGGTAAGCAGCCTTAACTTATAAACAAAATCAAACGTGCCGTCTTGTCTGCTCTTTTTGTCTATTCCAATAACGCTTCCGTTTAACTTAACCTCATAATCAGTGTCTATCACCAGTGGCTCCGGCAAAGAAGCCGATCCGGTTATTCTTATAATATTGTCGTTTATTTTTTCCATAGCCGTAGTGTGATACTACTTTTACGTTTAATCGTGTTTTATTAAGCAAATTTGGCGAAATTTGACCTAACTACTCACTAACTTCAAAAGGATTTTTCCCTTCATAAAGAGCTCCCAAACTTATAACTCTTGAGTTATAGAGTTCTTTAACCTCCGGCGACAACTCGCTAACCGGATTAGGCATTACGGTATATTCAGTGTCAAACCCTTCGCCGGTTCTCGTAACAGTAATATCGTAGTTAAGCGGGCTACCCCATTTCTTATTATCAACCATTGCCTTAATGGCGGCTTGAATTGTTGACTGGGTTATTTCAAGTATCTGTATTGATTCACTATCGTAATTCCATACTACAAACGCCCAGAAGTGCCTTACTTTTGTAGGATTACCGCTTGCGTCAATTCGTATATCTTCAGGAATATTTCGTAAAGCGTCTTTTGACCGAACAGGCTTATTATTGGTATTCCAATATTCGTAGCCGGTGATTACCGAAGACAATGCTCTAAAAGTATTTTCTCCGTCTTTAAATTTCATATATCCTTTATTGTCAGGGATTTTATATTCGTTTGGCAAAAAATTGTTTTCCATATTTTTTAATATACTATAATTTATTATTACCATAATTTATAAGTTGGTTTTTCAATCCCTAAAAAAGCGTATAAATCTCTCACATCTTCATTGTCAGCCATTGGCAGATTACTCATAATCGTTTCTCTAAATTCCTCTTTCGTCAGAGCACCTGTAGCGGGTTTTGTTGCCGTAATATCAGCTAACTTGGCGGTTTCTCTTTCGTGATTGTATTTTTCAGCCATATTATTGGTTCTCCTTTTTATCATCTTCATTAAGACCAACTGCATAATCAGCGCCTTCTTCAAGTTTTTTATCCTCAAGGTAATCTTTTTCAAGTTCGGCTTCCGCTTCCTTGTCGTAGTTATACTCCGGCAAAACATTTTCTTCTTCAGGCAATAAACCCGATTGAAACTTTTTACAATCGTCTATCATATCGCCTAAAATCTTTTGGCATTTTTCTATGTTAAACGATATAAGTTCTAATAATTTTTTTTCTTCGTTCATGGTTTTGTTTCCTTTTTATTGTTCTACTCCCAGAATTCGTTACCAAAAACTGGAAGCAGAACAATGTAACTAATTTTTTTAATAATAAATTTTCTTATCCACTTTCTTAACTTCTACCGGATAAGTTCCGTCTTCCGACTCTAATAACATCTGTATCGCTACCTGCCTTTCCAAATCTGCTTTTGTTTTTAGCCAGCCCGCGTATTCGCCCCGAGCGTTTTCAGTCATAAAGTATCCTACTGAACGTTTTGACATAATTGCCCCCAACCTGTTCCAGTTCTCTAAAGTTTTTAACATTTCGTTTAGCATAGTTTTTTTACTTTTAATTTTAATAATTTGTGTTGATACCGACCCGACTTATCAACACTCTGTATTCATACTATCATACTCGCTTTTCTTTAGCAATAGTCGGTTTATCCACACCCTGTTTTTCAAGTTCTCTTTTCAAACGCTTGGCGAAATCAGGCCTACCACCTTTTTTGCCGATTAAACTCATATAATCCTTGCCATATTTAGCAAAAGTGGTTCTCCCGCCTTTGGCGAATACCTCTTTATTGGTTTCTTTAGTAAACATAAACTATCTGTATTCTACTATACTCGCTTTTGTTTTGTCAACTTCTTCTTTTTCTTTATTTCCATATAATCCTTATATGCTTTTTTGGCGTATTTAAGATTCCCAATTAGCAAATTATCCAACAAATGCGTGATTGAAGAAGTCGCTTTTTCATTCGCATTTTTTATTTCTTCCAAACTACGAAACTTGGCGTTTAATAAATCATTGGCAATCATTTTAGTATCTTGAATCAAAGTATGGACTAATTCGTGAAGCAATGCTTTGCGTTGGTCTTGTAAAGGTAAAGTCCAAAAATTGGGATATAATCTTATCGTCAATTCTTTGTAGGTCATATCCGGCACTACTTCAGCCGTTAAATCGGGGCAATCTTCGGGCTGTAGTTCCTTATTTAAGAGAGTTCTTTTAAAATTATTAAGTTCAAAAGCCCAATCCATAGCTTCTAAAAAATTGGTAATTCTTTTTAAGTTGTTATTTTGTTTTTTCATTAATCCCCTTGGGTTAATTTTCCTCTTTCTACTTCTTGAAACCTCCAATTTTCCATTATCTTTAGCATTTTATTTTTGGCGTATTCTTCATCATCATTCCAATCACAATCACTAAACATCACATACTTTAATGGCTCGGTTTTGTTGTGATAATCTCTCAAGTAAATACTATCGCCTTTTCCGCCTTGTTGTTCCACGACATCCAAATCACCCTGCCAAACACCATTTTCTTTCCAAGCTACTAATTTCATACTTCGCTTTTGAGCTATCTTCTCAATGCTTCTGCCTGCATAAATAACAACTTTGTCGTAATCTTGAAAAACCTTTTTGCCCGCGCGGTTCATCACTCCTTCTTTTTTCGGATATACTTTTACCCGATAAGAATAACCATTGTCTTTCAGTATCTTTTTAATTTTATCGCCGAATGTTTCTCTTTTCATAACTCAAAGTTAATTTTTGAAATATCTATTTCACCACTAAGATTTAATTGAGCACTCTCATATTTTTGAGCGCGACTCCGTAAAAAACGCAAGTAATTGAGTGAGTTTAGCAGTTGTCGGTAATTCACCATATCAGCGTTATTAGCTTGTTTGTGGATTAAAAACTCTTCAAAGTTTCCTTCAAAAGCTAAAAACTCTCGCTCAAAATCTAAAACTTTGGACTTCCACTGGAGATTCGCTTTGAAATCGTAGTAGTTTGGCGCCGGCTGATATGTTGTTTGTGTTTTTTTCATAGGTTTAATAGTAACAATTTTAAAAATAAAGTTTTTTACCTAATTCATTATTCTCAAATTTCTTAATCGAATTACAGTTAGCACATAGAAGTTGATATTTTCCATTTTTATTGGCTAAAACTTTCTTATAAAAAGTAGCTGGTGAAAGTCCATTGGTTTCTTTGCATCCCCCACCATTTACATGGTCTATTTGTAACGCTCTTTTATCATTAAACCCGCATCTCTTACATTTATTACCGAATTTGATAATTATTTCATCTCTTAATTTATTTCTCCAAACCATATGCCTTCTATTACATTTTTCTTTATTATTATGATAATACTTTAAAGCACGATCTCTTAATTTTACAGCATTTTTGTAATAATATTTTAACGAGTAACTTCTTTTTTCTTTTTTTATAGTAGTTGGTCTCATATTTTTACCAATAACAACCAACGCATTTAGTTACCCCTTTATCGTTCCAATGACCTTTTTCTTTACACCTCCACATACCTCGCCTTATATTGTCGCCCTCCTCAAGTCGTTCTGGTTTAACGATATACATAACCGAACTGCCCCTAAAAATCTCTTCTTCAAATTTAACGAAATTTACGCTATTCGTTATCACGTTCTCAAAAAACTTTTTCCCGTCATCATCAACGTAAAGACGAACTCCGCCTTGTATGACAACGATCCAATTGTTCTTACTTAATTCGTTCGTATTCGACATAGTTTTTTAGTTTACTTTTTAATGATAATGCTATTTTAACTCCGTTGTAATAAATCTGTTTCATACTTGAAACTTGCGCCGACCAAAATTTGTCGCCCGCCGCAATATCAATTAACTCGGCAACCCGTTCCTTTGAGCCGAACTTTTTAATAGCCAAGAAAGCAAACCGGCGGTTTTCTTTTTCGGAGCCGTCTAACTTGTTAAGAGAAAGTTTTTCTTTTATGTAGCTTATAAGAAAGTTTATGTCTTGGTTGCCATATTCCACAGGTTTTCCTGCTACTACGTTAGTAGTAGTATTATCTTTACTTATCTTATCTTTACTTATCTTATCTTTACTTATCTTATCTTGTGTCGACGTGCCGTCTACGAGCCGTCTACGGGGCTTTTCGCTTTCTTTAGCCAATAACTTAAGCTCGTTTTTGTATATCTCAAGATACTTTGACGGCTTAAAAGTGTCTGGTCTTATGTAATTGTGTTCTCTCCAGCTGGTTATTAAAAGAACTTTATCATCAAAAATCTTAACAAATTTTCGGGCTTTTAATATTGTTAAATCATCTGGTTTGCTATCTGTCATTCTCATAATTGGGAATATCTCGCAAAAGCCGTCGTCATCGGCATTCATTCCAAAGTGGATATAAAGCAACTGGGCAGTTGGGGGCATCATTAAAAACTCGCTGGAATTAGTAATTGATTTTGTGAACATTCTTCGTTGTGCCATACTATTCTAAAAATATTTTTATTTTTAATTCTTCTGGTGAATTTCTTTGTTCGCAAATAATTTTTAAATCACTAACCAAGTTATCAATCAAACCATCTAAATTAAATAAAGGATTGGTTATTTCTAAATCAATTTTAATTGTTCTTTTTTGTCTTCTTAAATCTGTTATCATATTTATTACAAAGTTAAAGCGGAACTCCTTAATGAATAGGCTAATTGTGGTAAGCCAAAAGAAGTTCCGCTTGAATTTAATAATCTTATTGAGTTATCCACAATTAAATTTTTCATTACTTTAATTATATCAAAAATAAAAACTATCGCAAATCAAGAGTTATCCACAACCTAAATCTATACAAGTTTTCCCTCAATCTGTTCATTTTTAATTTATCGTTACTACTTTATTACCGCGATCGTGTATTCTTTTGTTTGGGTTTTTGCTTTCTGAAAATTCGTCCATCCAAAACTCTTTGACCGCACCCCTTACTCCAGGATAAATTTTACTGTAAAAATCACAAGCGGAAGATAAATTTTCCACTAAAGCGTAATCTTCAAAATCTTTAGTTGTAAATTTAAAGTGTCGGTATTTTTTCATATTTTGATATTCTTTTGGATTTCTTTTTTTATAAAATCAATATAGCTCTGAACCCACTTTATTCTGATATAGTGGTGGTTATTAAAAACCACTGCTCTTTTTTTCAGACACTCTGGCAAACCAACTACTTCATTAGCCGTCATTCTTTTTATTCTTAATCTTTCTTTTATCAGTTTTTCTTTTTTCATAATTTAATATGTTTTGGTATTCCAAGTTAAAAATTTGTTTGGTTTTTTTGTAAAAATAAGATAATAATATCTTCCAAACCAACGCTTATCTTGAACTATGTGCAACTTATTTAAATAAAAACCTCTTTCTTTTAAGATTTCAAATCTACTTGGCAAACAACTATTCCAAAAATTAAGATTACCTAAAAAGGCTATTCCTTTATTTGATATTTGACTTGCCTTATCAAGAAATTTCCACCCTTCGTGAAAGGGGGGATTTCCTACCACCCAATCAACTTTAAAATTACATTTATAAAAATCCTTTCCATCTTCAACTTCCCATTCGCTTTTAAATATGTTTTTTATATTTAAAAACCATACTTTATTTTTTCCACTACCCGCGTCCAATACTACATCCTGTTCATCAATAGGTGTTATTGATAATAAATCTTTAACCATTTCTTCATTTGTATAGTAGAAATCTGTTCCTTTTTTCATATTTTAAAAACTTATCTTTATAAATCTCACGAATAGTTAATAGTGGCTTCTTTTGGTTCTTTAACAGCTCCTCATACTGCGAACCATAACGATAGTCTGTTCCCATCCTTTGGTACACTTTAATTTTCTTTTCAGCGACTTTGGGCCGGCCGGGGTTTTTCTTTGGAATTAAAAAAGTCATATATAAAGTATAACCCGTAAATCAAAAATCAACTGTGCATAACTTTTTGTTGCAACTTTTTTAAAATATGAGATAATAAAATTGGCGAACATATAAAAAAGCAGAAAAACCTAAATCGTTTTTTTAAACCTTAAAAAATAGTTTTCATCTGCTTTACATAAAACCGCCAATAAAATACTGGGGAACGCGTGATTTTAAAAGGCTGTTTCCTGTTTGGGAGACAATAGCTTTCTAAAAATACGATTTTCTGGTTGTCATAAAGATTTCTTTATGGACATAGAAGCAACCTCGTTTGAAAGTTGCTTTTTTGTTTAAATCTACTCATAACTACTCTGAATCTATGCAAAACTTTTCAAATCTACGCAAACAAAAAACCACCTTTCGGTGATTTATTGTTTTTTGTGTATATTGGCTCATTTGGTGGCAAGCCGGTAGATATGCCTACTTCTCCGTTTAAATCGTTAATTTTAAGCAAATTTTAAGAAATTTGACTATAAATCAACAAACATACCTTTGGCTTTTACTATATGCCAGCAACTCCAAATTCCTATCTCGCCTTTGTAATACTTATCAATAGCCCAGTTCAAACTCCAATAAGGGTCTTTCGCTTGAGCTTTTGTTACTTTTGGGTGGGCTGGGAGGTGTATCTGAAATATGCCGTAAGATTTGCCGTGGTCGCCCACGGCGTTCACGGAATAGTTTGACTCGCATTTTACAATAGCGGAAAGTTCTGGGAAAAAATCCAAATATGTTCTCCACGGCATTTTTGAGCCGTCTGCCATTGTTGGAATAACAAAACTAAAAACTAAAACAACTAATATTTTAATAAACATAAAATTTCAGATTAAGAATAATCTTACTTTTTACGTTTTAAAAGAACTACTCTTCAGATTCTCTAAAACCCTGCCTTCTTTCAACCATAATTCCTTCTATGTCTTCGGCGGTAAAAATCTCTTTACAGAAACTGCAAATCCAACCGCCTTGAAACGCTTCAAACGAGCGATGCGAACATTGTTTTTCTTTTTCCATAACTATATTCTGCCGCCAAGAACATTCAGGTCGCCTTTTTTATAGCGCTGGATGTAGTTATAAACATTCCAACCAGTCGTCCATAAAGCGGCTAAAATAAACATTACTTTATTTTGTTCTAAAACAAAACCAAAGTAATTAGCGCCTATAACCAAAAGCCCCGCGAAGGTTGCTATATTGGCTAATTGAGTTTGAGACATATATTATTTTCCGTTATTTAATAATAATTTTTTAATTTCCTCTAACAAATGTGTTCTAAAATCTAACTCCCACTCTTTTCTTTGCTGGTTTATATGTATTTCACAAGGAGAGTCGTTTGGGTGTGGACTATAAGGACATTTCTGATTAAGAAAAAGGTCAAGAATTTGTTTTACAGATTCTAACTTTTCATCCAAAGACATATATTTATTTTCCTTTATTTAATAATAATTATTCTCCTCTCTCGTCATCGCTGGCACTCCCTAATTTCTTGTAGGACGCGAGCGACTTCAAGAGTGCCATTATTTTTTGAAGTAAAGATATTTTTATCTTTATGCTTTCAATTTCCGACAACTGCGGAGGCGTGTGAGCATATCTTATGAGCTTTTCCACACTGACAATTCCCGGACACGATTTTGATTTTCTGATTTCGTTGTGGCGTAAAATCCTGTCTCTATTAAGCTGTAAAGAATGCCTCCTACCGATTTCTCCTATCAGCTTGCCGCCGTTTACATACTGGATTTCTGTTAGGTCTTGATTACTGAAACACTCAAACTCAACTCCTACGCTTATTTTATTAAAGTTAATAGTAGGATTTTCTAAAACTAACTTAGCTGTTGAATTATATTTAATACCAGCATGCCAAGTGGCAAATTGCTCTTCTGAAAACTGTATTATATCACCCCCTTTCGCTACGAGGTAATGTGCCGAAACCTTACTATTAGGATTTGTAAAATGCTGAATAACTGAATTTTTAGTTCCGTCTGTAATATGGCAAACAACTGCCCTTATCTGTTGCCCTTCTCTTTCTGAATAATTTTTAGTTTTTATAAACTGATTCATAAACACTTTTGGTTAATAATATCTATATCCAACTTAGTAACATTAGTTAAAACGCATTTTTTCAATTCCAAGTTTATAACTTCGCGCCACTTATCCAAATCAACATTATTTATTTTGGTTGTATTTCTATTGGTTATCTTATCTTTTAATTCTGTTTTCAAAGTTTTGTATTCTGTATCCGTATATTCTTTACCTGAAATAACAGCGACTATAGATTCCTTTTCATCAATAATTTCACCAAGATTTGTTTGGTAAATCCCGAAAAAAGAGGCAATAACTAATAATAAAGTTTTAAGTTGAATAAGTATATCCATTTTATTTACAGCTTTGTGTATTTATTACAAATGCTCCTCCTTGAATACGAACGTATTGTGGATTGCCATCAACATCATACATTTCAAGACAAGTTCCCTTTTTAACGGCGCTCCCTCCAAAAGATATTGTTGTAGTGGCATTTGCCGCAGAAACTGTTAAAAGAGAACTGGGTGTAGTTGTCCCGATGCCGACGTTGCCCGCACTATCCACCCGCAGGCGCTCGGTTGCCGTGTTGTCCGCCGTGCCTGAGGCCCCCGCCGGAAACGTATAGATCGTGGCAAACGAGCCGCCGGTGCCAGTCGAGATGCCGCTTGAGAGGCGCAGCTCGCCACCGGCTTTGTCGGTCGCGGCGGAGG
>C687J35021_10000326_pt1 | contig 37442 bp, 39 predicted proteins | sample RifCSPhighO2_12_FD_35021 | JGI IMG/M metagenome (IMG submission 35021) | reverse complement strand
GCGGCGGGCGGCGGCCCTACCGCCTGTACGAGCCCAGACAACTTCATCACGTCTGCTGCCCATTTATACATGCACGTTGATACGGATTGGCCGACCAACACAGCCCCACAGGATGAAGCAGGAACTACTGATCTTACTTTCAACACGGGCGTCAACGAAACGGATCTTGTCTCTTGTTCCAGTGGTTGTGCTGTAGGTACGCCATCCACCGTGTACAGGCTACCACTCACAGGCACCGATTATGCTGGCAGAGCCTCAGTCAACCTTTTCAAGAGCACACAATACGGTGACAGTACTACATGTGGCTGGGTAAAGATTACTTCTACTGACTTCGATGGTATTTGGGGTGTCAGGGAAGCGAGTACGAGTAATCGCATGGTGCTCAGCGTAGACCTAGACGGGGTGGCAAGCGACGGCCTCGTCCGCTACACAGCCGTCCCGGGGGGCAATCTGGATACAGCCGACGGACTCGTAACGGCTAGTACATGGGCGCTTCTGTGTCAGGTGCTAGACGCGAATGGCGGCGCTGGTGGCACTCAAAACAGAAGCATTTACGTAAATGGTGTATCTGCTGCTGGTCCAACGGACGTAGACGATGAAGTGTCTACTACAGTGAACCATTCTGGTCTGCGAGATGAAGTGCCAAATTCTGGCGCCGCGGCCGATCACGAGTTCGAGGTGTACCAATTTGCCGTCTGGCATTCTGTGCTGACGGCAGATCAGATAAATGAGCTGTGTTGCTGTGGGATGAACGGTGAAGCAAACCCAAGTGATAGGGACTCGTTATGCGGAGGCACGGCTTGCACCGCTTACTAGGCATAACCCTTCTTGTGCTATTGCTAGACGTGTTGGCCGTCCGGATCGCCAGAGGGCTGGTTAGCTTCAATGGGCAGTAGAATCATTATCATCGGTCTGTTGATCCTCCTTCCGTTTGTGTCGTTCGCCAAGGACGAGTCCTGCACAGAAGGGGTTGATTGCTTCTGCGACAACAACCCAGTCGGTCAAAACGGTGTTGTCCTTTGTGAAGACTTCGAGGACACAGACCTTTACATGGCGGTACAAGCAGACCGCGATCGACCTGGAAGCTGGGTGCAGGTGTACGGCCAAGCTGTACAGGGATGCACCCATTATGCGGGCGACGGGCCAGGCGGCGGAAATGACTGGCCACCGATGGGACAGACAACGCAGCTGCAGGACGGAACCGGAAGAACACCATGTATGGATATTGTGGAAGAAGGTGTCGCGACTTTTAGCGATAAGGGCTGTGGCGTGTCTAGTGAGACGGACTGTGTGTGGCAGGGCACACGTAGCTTTGGACACAGATTTGTAACTGGAGATCCGGGTGGCATTGTAGGTCGGGGCTCGTGGACCGGATTGACACAAATAGGCATTACGTTTGCAGTCATGTGGTCTGAGAACTTTTTGGCTCCCGGCGACCCTGGATGCACGGGTACGCCAGACGGAGGTTGCGGGCCCGCTAATAAAATGGATGAATGGGGAGGCTCAGATTCGCCACTGGTAGGTGCAAGTGTTGACTCTGTTGTTGGCCGAAATCATCCATTCGGCGGGTCTATGTTTCTCGATTCGGCCGGAACGGTCGGGTCTGTACTCAAAGGTAATGTCGCCGCAGCTAGTGGTCCATTTCGCGTAAGATTCCGACCAGACCCAGCTGAAGGCATTTACGAGTGGAGAGGTAATGTTCAGCCCGGGGATTGGATCTGCCTGAAGGTGCACTACTCAGGATGGAACACTACAAACACACGTTTGCGGTATTGGGTAAATGATGTTCTGGCCATAGAGGCAACAGGAGTGGACACCGTTGTTGCGACAGATACTCAAATCGGAGCTATAGCATGGAATCACTACTACAATGGAGCGTTTGTCAGCCCTGATAGTGGCTACCCAGGGACGACCACGGCTTATCGCTACGAGGATAATATGATCGTTGTGAACACCGCTGAACCTATCTCCTGTGCAGCCATTGGTCTTGGTAGCGCTCCCGCTCCCGGCAAAACCTTCCGCGGCATCATCCGTTCGAGCCTGGATCTCTTCTGCATTCAGCTCCCCTTCGTGTGCTGGCCGGACCGTGCAACGGCGCTGCGCTGCTGGGGAGCTGATGCATGTGCGCGTGTCGCGGGATCCTAACGAGACCTCGACCTTGACCGACGATATGACCGGAGACGCAAGGCTCATCGGAGTCGAGTTGGTCATTCGAAGGGCCATGTAGTGTCATATGTTGATTTGTTTCTAGAAGTAGGAGATCTAATGGCTACTATTTTACTGGATAAAGAGGTTGCATTTCAACAATGGTACAAAAAATATGCATTAAAGTTGGGGCTCAATCTAAATCCGGATGATCCGAAACATTATTATGATTATCGGGCAGCCTTTGCCGCTGGGGCTAAGCCGGATAAAAGTGGACATTGGCCTTCTGAATACAAACTTCCAGGGCATCCAAGACTAATTTTAAAGGGTATTGATACCCGCACAGGTAAACCAGTCAAAAAATGAATTTAATTAAAATAGTAAAATAGGTAAAGAGTTTTAATGTTAAAATATTGTTCTAAATGCAAAGAAGAGAAAAACTTTGAGAAGTTCTATAAATGCAAAGTAACAAAAGATGGCTTTTGTACTTGGTGTAAAAAATGCTTTGATGAAAAATCTAATAAACAATATAATAAAAATAAAGAAAATGGTATTTGCGTTAATTGTAGATCTAAGAGCGAAGAAGGCCGTATACGCTGTAGGTTTTGTGCTGAAAAAAATTCAAAGCGTATTAAAGATTACCGAAAAACTGAGCGCGGAAAAGAAGTTATAGCACGAATTCAAAGAAAGTATCGAAGAAAATGTTATGATTCTGATATTCAATTCAGAATAGAAAACGTGCTCCGTAACAGATTTGCTCGTGTTCTAAAAGGAAAAACTAAGTTGTGCTCATCGATTCGAGACTTAGGTTGTACCAAAGCAGAACTAATGGTTCATATAGAAAACCAATTCCTTCCAGGAATGGCCTGGGAGAATTATGGAAGAGGTAAAAGTATGTGGAGCATTGATCATATTATTCCGTTTTATACTGTAGATCTAACAGATCGAGAACAAGTCTTAAAGGTTTGTCATTATACTAATCTTAGACCTCTTTGGCAAATAGATAACATTAAGAGGTATCACAAAGAAAAAGAATTTTGGAGAAAATAGTAAAATCCGATATAATTGGATATAATAGCTAAGAAGCTTTTATTTGTTAAAATAAAGTTAAAGGTAGACTTATCTTTCATTGTTAAGAGCCTTTTAAGAAAGAGGTAGATAATATGTCAAGAGTAGTAAAAGTGCTCCATAAGAGCTTTTTACCTGGTGCAGGCTTTACAACTGGTGGAGTCGCTAAACAAGGTAAAACGAGTATTCATGGGGTCATCGAAGTAACTAATTATGCAAGAGGTGGAGAAGCTCTTAGTCCTCAGGATGTGGGGCTAACCACTTTAGACCATATCGATATTAAGCATCGTGAAGAGCTCATGTCCTCTGATCCTGGTGGAGCTAGACGGCAAATACTTTATAGTTATGCCGCCCAGCAATTCTATGTTATTAAGGAGACTACGGGCGGAGAATTCATTGAAGAGGCTGCTACCGCAGATCCAGTGCTATCGTTTGAGGCTTTCGGAGATAGCGCTTCAGATGTTGAACTTACTTAATTAACTGATTAGAAGAATAGCTTAAAAACAAATAAGGGAGGGGATTAATCTCCTCCCTTATTAATAAAATTAAAAGGAGAAAAAATGGCTGCTGCAACAAATGTTTCGAGATTTACTGGTGTTTTAGGTCCGATAAAAGTTGAATTTATTAAATGCACTATGGCCGCAACCGGCGATGTGGTTGAGAGTCTTTTAGCAAATCCGCAATGGGCGATTGCTCTGACTAACGCGGATGGGGGTAGTGGTGCGACATCTGTTTCAGGAAAAGTTATTACTGTAACTGAAGCTGGAATTAGTGCTAGCGAGGTTTTTCTGATTGTAGTCGGATTCTAATGCATTGCGCAGATTGCGGAAAACTTTTGGAGTGGAAAGGTAAAGGGCGTTGGCCTAAATACTGTTCGGGCTGTAGAGAAAAGAGGCAGCGTCCTTTTCGAGAAAAGAATACCAGAAAAGAGAAAAATTAAAAACTTATTTTAATTGCAAAGAAGAAAAACATGTATCAATATAACCCTCCGGCTCGTTTTGGAGTTAACTTTAGCAGACTACGAAAAGTAAAACCGGGCCTAGATCTTTCAGCGGCTTTTCTTGATGATATTAAATCTATCGGCGAGGATCTATTTGTAGTTTTCCATCCTTTTAAATTATTGTGGGAGGGAATTGTAATGAATGGATACTATGGCGCGGAGGATGATCCTCGGTTTACAATTCACGAGGAGTATGGAGAGATTTTATTTGGATGGGCTCTAAAAAAAGCTAATTCAGAAGCGCCCCTTGAAGAAGGTCTGTGGCATCTTTGGCTCATGGGCTCACATGGCTATTCCCATTTAGCAGCTATAGAATCCAAAGATTCAGAATATTTAAAACTATTAGTTAAAAGATTAGCGTTGCAATCTCAACTTACGACAAAATATGGTCAACTTGCCTTTAATAAACTCTCTAGAGAAGAACAAAATAAAGTTAAAGAAAAACAAGAAAAAGATCGTTTTGAACTTTTTCAAAATGTACAAAAAGAAAATAGTTGGTTAATGAAAAAAGCGTATGAAGAAGCTCAAAAAGGGAATTTAAATCCTACAAATCCAACTAGGGATGTTATTACAAGTTATTCTAATCAAACTGATAAATCAAGAATTGTTCGACCTCTCGAAGATAAAGAGGGCGGACTTGTAATTTAAAATGGCTGATCGTCTCGGACTTGAATTTACTTCTCCCGAAGGAGAGATAAATATTGAAAACGAATTAAGGCTTAGAAAAATTGAAACCGCATTAGCTTCAACGACTCTACCTCAAGGAGTTGGATCTGTTAGATCTCCTGCGATTACAGGGCTTTCAATTGTTCAAGGTGTTAGAGAAATTATAGTAAAATGGTCTTCTGCGAATATTTCTCAATCTGAATTTGATTATTATGAATTGCAATTTGACACAAATATTTTATTTACAAATCCAACAATAATAAAAACTAAAGAGATTTTCTATTCATTTGCTGAGGGAGTAGCTAATACTACCTATTATGTAAGAATTCGTACAGCGTTAAAAAATGGTACTTTTGGAGATTGGTCTTCAACTTTAAATACTAATACTGGACTTGCTTCTACAAATGATGTTGCTTTAAATGCTATAACTACATCCACTTCTGCGTATAGTGCAGGAGATATCATTGTGGATAACAGTGATGGTGAGGTTACACTTCAAAGTGTAACTTTCAATTCTACTGGAAGTCCTGTGTTCTTAAATTTTGGTACGCTTTATGTAGAAGATCTTAGTAAAAATACAATATTTGATGTTATACTTTCTAGAGGAGTAACCCTCATATATTCTGTTACTTTATTTATACCTAGTAGTTGGCCCGGTCCAGCGGTTACGTTTATATCTTTTACTGATAATCCTCCAAGTGGAACTGTGACTTATTATTTTAATGTAGAAGTTATTGATAATGGCGCGCCTCCATACCAAATGACTTTTTTTGATAGATCTTTATTTGCTCTGGAAACGAAAAGATAATGAGTAATTCTCAAGTAGTTAAATATGTTGTTTATAATCCTGATGGAAAAATTAAAAGATCCGGAATGTGCGCTGAAAAAGATTTAATTTTACAAGCAGATAATAATGGTGAAATTGTTATGAGATGTTCTGAGCGTATAGATGATAGATTACAAGAAGTTCATGAGGGAATTATACGTGAAATTCCTGGCATTAAACAAAAAATTGAAGTGTGGCAAGAGGCTGTAAAAGCAAAAGAATTAGAAAGACAAAATAAAATTCAAGCGGGGGATATTGATAGTTGCAAGGATTTAGAGGAATTAAAACAAGTTTTAAAGAAATTACTGGAGAAAAATTAAGTGACTTTATTACTTCAACCTACATTGGAATCTCTATTATCTCGAATTCGTCGATGGCTTAGAGAGCCTACTGCTTCCAAGAGTCAATGGGATGACAACGATCTAAAGCAATTCTTGAATTCTAGTTATCGACTGCGCTGTTCTGAACTTCATTTAGCTTTTGAAGGTTTTTTCGTTCTAGTTGCGCAGAGGGATTTAGTCGCAAATCAATCTCGGTACTCTTGGCCTCCTAACTTCCAGAGATTAGCTAAATTAGAACTTGTTAGAACCGATGAAAGTCGGTGGCCTGTCCAGAGTTATGAACGGCATTATGAGATGTTAACAAGTAGTACAGTCTCGGGAGACGGATATTCACCTAATTATAGGCCAATCGGGGAAGGCTTTGAATTGGAGCCGGCTCCAGGGACAACAATTACTAATGGGTTGCGATTAGAGTATTGGGGTTTGCCCGCTGAATTAGAGAATTCTAATGATCAGTTGAATTCAGATTTTCCGGATCTTTTCAGTGAATTACTTGTATTAGATGCTGCAGCTTCAGCTTTGATTTCTGAAGTTATTTTAGAGGTTGGAGGTAATTCTCGCGTAATAGAGTTGGAACGTGCAAGGTATCAAGAAAAATGGGAGAAGTATATAGAACAGCGTCTAATCAGAAGATCAATTGTAGTCCCGTTCATTCCGCACTGGATAGATGCATAATGAACTTAAAAACTTGTATTTTGTGTAATAAAGGAACTAAAATAATTTAATGTTTATAAGCTTTCCATTTATCGAGATTACAGAATTCAAAGGCGTTTTTTCAAAAATTGCGTCAAATCTTCTTCAAGGAAATCAACTTAAGCAAGCGATTAATGTAGATTTATACAACATTGTTGGCGGCATCGGGAAGATAAAAGGTTCTCGGAGAATTCTTAATTCTAATTATCAAGAAGCGGCGGTAACAAAACCTATTTCTTGGGTCGGGTTTTATAACTATCCAGATCTAGACGGACAAATTCTAAGACAAGTTTTAGTTGCGGCGGGAACAACTATTCAAAAGGTTAATTCTAATGGTACTTTGACTTCTTTGAAAACAGGTCGGACTTCAGGGCTCTTCCATGTTTGGGATAAATTTGATGAATTTCTTTTAATACAAAATCAAAATCCCAATCTAATCGGAAGCGGTGATGATCCTATAAAGTATGATGGACACACAATCTCCAATTGGGGCGTTAAGGCCCCGGGTGATGCTGAGACTATTGCTGAAACTTTTGACGATATTACTGATTGGGTTACAAGCAATGCTACTATTAACGATGAAACGATAACCACCAAAGATGGTTCTGCAATTAAAATGATACAAGGAGGAGCAAGCACTACGGCCAGAATGTCCAAAGATTTTGGGGCTGGAGGAACTTGGGCGGCTCCTACGACCACAGAGAATCGTGTTGAAATTTCTATTTACATGGACCCTGATACGTATGACGGTCTAAAAAATACAACTTTTTGTTTAGAAATAAGATTTAGCTCAGACTCAAGTATTCCGATTACAAATAATTACTATTCTTATACTTTTTCTAAGTCACAATTAGATTTGGGATGGAATACCTTAGTTTTAGATTTTGCTAGTGCTCCTACTGGAAGTGAAGGGTCAAGTGCAGGATCTTTAGTTGCATCAGCAATAAGAACTGTTGATATATTTTTATACGGTCAATTGGCTTCATCCGGAACTATTGCATATTTTGACAGATTAGTAACATTAGAAAGAGGAAAACCAAGTGGAACCTTTAGTGGAGCTGGAGCTGTTTTTTCTAATGATGCTACAAATGGAATTTATACTTATAGGGTTACTTACATAAGTAAATTCAATTTAGAATCGAATGCAGGTCCAGGCTTGGTGATGGACAATAGAGGAGGAGGTCAGACTTACGCTCAAGTTAATTTAACTAGTATTCCTATTTCGTCCGATTCTCAAGTAGTAGCTAGAAAAATTTATCGAACTGTTGGTGGGGGCGGAACTCCACTTTTATTAACAACTATAGAGGATAATACAACAACAGTTTATACAGATACGATTTCAGATGCTTCTTTGGGAGTCGAAACTCCTCCTTTAGCTGGAAGTACAACCGAGGATTCAAGTCCTCCTCCTAAGTGTGGAATAGTAAAATCATATAGAAAAACAGTATTTTTAGCAGGAGATCCCTTTAATCCTACTTTACTTTATTTTAGCGAAGATGATGAACCAGAGAAATTTCCACTAGTTAATACTTTTAACTTTCATGAGAATATTACTGGTCTTTTCGAAACGAAATTAGGGTTAGTTGTAACTACCGACCGTGGACTTTGGAGATTATTGGGTATTAATCCTAATTATGACATAGAAAAGGTTACTGAGAATATCGGTTCTGTAGGTCCTAGAGCTTGTGGAACAGCAAAAACTGTTGGTTGGCTTATAGATAATGATGGTTTGAGAACGTTTGATTTATCAAAGTTAATCAAAGTTTCAGAAGTTATACGAGATAAATATGAAGATTTATCAAGAAATTATATTTCTAATATCTTTTCAGTTCATTTATCCAGAGATAATTCTATTGTTCAATTTAATCCGAATTCTTCAGGAAACTTTAATTCGGCTTTTATGTATCAGTATATGTTAGATAATGTGGCTGAGGGTTTTTGGTCCGAATTATCGTTTCCTGTTTCTATTAATCCGCAAGACGCAATTGAGATTATTGATTCTAATGGAGATTTTAGATTTTATGTAGCTGGTGGCGATGGTATGCTATATGAATGGTTTTATGAGGGTTCTAAAAGTTGGGCTACAGCGTTTTCTTCTGAAGCAATAGTATCCACAATTGAAACACACTATATGAGATTAGGGGAGGCAGGTCGAGCCAATCTAGGACAAACAGGGAGAGTTGATCCAAAGCTTATAGAAGTTAGTCATAAGGGTGATGCTTGTACTTGGAATGCTACTTTATCCTCTGCGGACGGGATTGAGCAACCAATAGCTAGAGATACTCAATCTATAGCTTTTGCTTTTGGAGCAAATAATAGCTTATTGAGATATCCTGTTAGAGTAGATTTTCATTCAGGCGAATTCATTAAGATATTATTACAAAATTCTGATTTAAATATATCAAGTAATATATTTTCTGTTAAGATGACATTTAATGTTAGACCCGGGCAATTTCAAGTAATATAGGAGACTATTTGTGGGGCGAAAACACGCTAAACGTAGATTAAGACTGTTATCTGGGGCGACAATATCTGAAGCTGAACAAATAAAAGAAGCGGTAAATCGCGGTGAGCAGATCTATTCAGATGTTAGTTCTCTTTTAGGTCGTCCTGGAACGTATGAACCCACTGAGGAACCAACTGAACCTGCGGATATTTCTGGTGGAGGGAGCATATTTGAAGATGTTGAACCTTCTGCAAAAGCTGTTTCATTTGTTTATCCACGAGATAAACCTGTATTTAAGAAATTATATACTGAAAAACAGATCTCTCCGGAAAAAGCAGTAGGTCAAATAGTTAAAAGTCCAAGTTTTAAAATCGCTTCTAAGTTAACGGCAGAATCTGAACAGCTATTAAATCGTGAAGGACCTCTTTATGAACGCTTTCAAAGGTCAATTTCTAGTCCTATTTTGCAAAGAGGCGCTCAAATAGCAGAACAGTCTATTGAAGAAATTAAGTCTTCTTTTGCTTCTGGCGGTAGAGCTAGAAGAGAAGGACTTAAAGAAGCTTTAAAAATGCAAGCTCAAATAGAAGCTAATGAATTTGTTGGTCAGCAAATGGCTCAAGCTTCTTTTAATTTAGACGCTTGGGCGAGGGATAACGCACGAGCTACTTTGCAGTTTAATCAAGCATGGTCCGCTAATTTAGCCGGAGTTAGAGAAACTTATATTAACTCAATTAATGCTGCTAGAGAATTTATGGCTACAAGTGCAATTCCTGCTGCTGTAAAATATAATGCAGCAGCCGATGCTTTGTCTCAAAAGAAGAAAACTAATTGGGTTCAAGTAGGTCTTGGAGTTGTCACGGCCGCGATAGGAGTTATTGGGGCTCCCTTTACTGGTGGAGCATCGCTATCTCTTGTTCCTACTGGGATGTCCATGGCTACTGAAGGATTTATGCAAGGACAAGCTACTGAGCAGGGAGCATCTTCTCCTATTGAAACAGGAGGATCCATATTTGGATCACAGATTTTGAAACCACAAACTCAGACTCCACCGTTTAACCCGTCAAGTTCTACGTCTAAACTTTGGAGTCCTGGAGGTTAATAAATGGCACAGGAAGAAAAACAATATAGTTTAGATGTTAGTCCGTCTTTAGTTCAAACTGGTATTTCTTTAATCAGTTCTGGTTTTGCAGAAGGAGGCGCTTTGTCGCCTGAAGGTGCTAGGGCTCTTTCTGAAATGGGGCAGAAAATTGCATTTAATATGCAAGATAGATGGTGGAAACATGAACTAGAAAACTATAGAAAAACTATTGGCAATGATATTCAAATAGAAAGTCAGGCAATAGGACAAGAATATTCACAAAGAATTAAAGAGGCCGGAGGAGTTAAAGATCCTTTCGAAAGATCAGCAGCTATGAATGATGCTCATTCCTGGGCTATTGAACAGACGGGTATTCTTGAAATGAAAGTTTTAAATTCTACTATAGAATATCATAATAATCCTTATATTGGACAAATTGCTAATAGTGTTTTAATAGGGAGACAAAAACAAAATCAAGCTTTATTAGGTATTCCAGAAAAAACGGCAAAAGAGGCTGAGGGTTTATATGGAACGGTATTAGATGAAAGACAAGCCTCGGCAACAGAAAGACAAGCTGCGGCATCTGAAAAACAAGCTGAAGCATCTATGATTTCAGCAGAAGCGCAAGCTGCAAAACAAGAGAAGCCTTCTGTAGAAGAAGTGTTAGAAGGATTAGATAGAGTTCCTAAATCTAAACGGGCGGATTGGTTAATGTTAAAGCCTGGCGGTGTAGATTTAATTGAATCTCAATCTAAAATTATTCAAGATGAAGATACAGCAGAGTTTTATAAAGCTTATATTGATTGGTCTAAACTAGACGAGGGTGAAGCTAAAAATAAATTAGGTTCTAGCATTAAAAAAGAATTCGGTTTAGATCCTATTGATTTTTATTTAGCTGAAAAGAAAGATGAAGTTGAAGTTTTAATATCAAAATGGACACGATCTAGAATCCCTATTCATAGAGAACTTGCTGCTGATAGAATTGCTAGAATGTATTCCGCCAGAGAAGAACACTTATTTCCTTCAGAGGAAGTTGAAGAAGAAGTTATACCGGAACGAGCACGAGGAGTTAGGTTGCTTCCTGGTAAATTAGAAAAACGAGCACAAACCGTTGAAGAAAGAGTTGATGTTGCTTATAGTGGAGAACGATCCCAAAGACTTTCAGAAATTTATCAAAGGATTAAAGACATAGATATTCTGCGTGGAGCCGGTAACTTAACCAAGAAAGAAAAAGAAGAAATTGTCGCTCAAAGAAAAAATCTTAGTAAAGAAATGATTGAATTGGAAACTGAACGAGGTTATGAAGGTTTAAAATCTTTATTTAAGAAAATTACTGGAGGGAAAGATAAATCAGAAATAGAGGAATTAAAGAGTCGGTATTTAGGACAAGGACCTCTATATACCAGAAGTCTTTCAGTTGATATTGATAATATTAATAAATCCGTAGAATCTTTTGCAAAAGCTATAGATCCGGAATTTACTTCTTTAGGTTCTATTCCCACTCCTTCTGATTTTAATGAAGTTTTAAAAGAAATGGGCGGAACTTCCTATAAAGCTAAAACTAAATCTAAAGCAAAAGCTATGCCTGTTGAAAAAAAGAAAATGTTTGAAGATGAGCTTTCGAGAGCAGTTCTTGAAGTTTACATCAATTTAGATCCTAATATTGAAGATAGAGAAAAAATTATTGCTACTAATTTAATTTATTTAGCTTCTCAATGGAGTAAAGCTAATAATGGTAAAGTTATAGATCCTTATAAATTAGTAGAATGGGCTGTTAACTTTTATAAAGAAAAAGAAAAATAAGGAAAATTAATGTCGTCACCATTAATGAGTGAACTTTCAGGTTATCTTGATTCTGAAACTGAACAAGATTTAGAAAATTTTGATCCTTTAGATAAGACGGAGGAAAAGGAATTTACTGAGGAAACTATACCAAAAATAGGATCTTTACTTTCTAAAAGTTCAGAACAAAATGATTTGCGTATACAAAAAATTCTTACTAAAGGTACTAAACAGTTAGAAAAGAAAAGTATATTAAAAGAAAAATTCGAATCAAGAATAAATGAAAGAAATTTTAAAATTAGAGAATTAGGCTTTAGTGATCCTAATATTGTTCCTAGAAATCTTATTAACCTCTTTATTGGGGATGATGCACAAATTTTAGGCTTTAAGTGGGATACAGAAGGTGTTAGCTGGAATTTAGAAAATGCTAAACAAACTTGGGCGGAAGAACCTCTTTGGATTAATGTATTAAGATCTATAGGTTTAGGATTAGATTTTTTTCCTGTTATTTCTGCGGTCAATAAAAGTCTTAAAGTTGGAAGACTTGGACAAAAATTCGGAACAGGATTTAAATTTATAGATTGGACGAACAATTTAGACGATATGGCGGATCCAACTTTACAATTATCTAAATGGTTTAAAGCTTTTTCTAATGAAACAGATGAAATATCTTGGTTAGCTCAAAAAGGATTTTTAAACCCAGAAATAGAGACAACTAAAAAAGCTTTAAAACAAGCAAGAATTCTTGCTATGACTGAACAAAAAATTACTCGTAATAGTCTGCTTAGTAAAGCAATTGCTTCTGGTCAAGAATCATACTATTGGGCAGGAAAAGAAATTAAAGTTGGATCCTTGCAGAAATTACGTCACTGGTTTGACTCTGAATTTGCGAATTCTTATTGGAAAGTTGCTAATGCTACTCAGCCAAGCGATGTTGCTAAGTTTGGTAAAAGTTTAGATGAATTTTATAAAACCGAAAATTTAGGTCGATTTTTTACTGATATACCAGAAGAAATTACTACTAACGCAAGAAATACAGAAGTTCTTCGTTATTGGTTAGATCCTACAAACTATCCTCTTCCTGCGGATGTGCATCCTACAACTGTTCGATGGGCCGTAGGACTCAGAGAAGCAATGGAAGTTCATCAAAAACAAGCATTTGAACTTGGCATGATTGATAGTGATACATTATCTAAAATACCAAGACATATTCCCGCTCAATGGATAAGCACCCCAGTTCCTTCTTCTAAGAAAGGAGTGAAGAGTATATTTTCTTTTTCTAGAGATGAACCAGAAAAAGCATGGGAATTTATAAAATGGCCAGATCTAGAAAGCACGACTTTACTTCACAGAGAAAAATCTTTACCTGAAATTTTGCAAATATTAAATCAAATGGATAGTAATGTTCAGACTGGGAAAAAATTAATTACAGATCCTATTAATCTTACATTTAGAGGTTATTTCATAGATAGACAGCTTTATCATAATTTTAAATTTATGAAAGATTTTATTAAAGATTCTGTTGATAAAGGTCTTTCCTTGACTGATGATATTTACCAGAATACAATCGGTCGAACTAAAATGGCAGGTTATATTTCCTTAGAAAGGATGCCTGGTAGAGAGATTTTAAGACGGATTTTCGCAAAAAATAATCCAGAGTTACTTTCTGATGGAAAACTACCCTGGATACTAAAAGCGCATTATGATAGTTTTTTTGGAAAAGAAGGAATGTTTGTTCAAACACAAACAGCCACTGATATTCTAGCTGGCATTATTTCTTTCCATAAAACTATGAGTACGTCCATGAATCCCAATACACAGCTACAAAATTTAATCGGGAATCAGGTATTTTTATCTTGGGGGGGTGTTTTTCCTCTTGATCCCAATATTGTAAATATAGGAGAGCATTCTAATGCTGCACTTATGAAGATTCTTCATTTAAGAAGAAAAAACTTTAAGGCTGTAATTGACGCTCCACAAGATTTAGTTTCAATTGGAGCAGGATTAAAAGAAATTCCTAATGAAATAATTGATCAATTTATTATAAATAATAAAATAAAATTAGGAACAATCAATGTTTTTAATAGTAAAGGTAAAAAAATAACTATCAATTTAAATGATCATTTTGCTACTGAAGCATTTAAACAATTAACTGAATATAGCTCATTTGCTGAAGTAGAAGGCTTAAAACATATACAGAGAATTTATGATAGAATGCGTAAAGGAGGATTTGGTAAAAAAGTTATTGGTTCTTTACTTTCATTAAGTGAAACCCCGGTTATAGGATCATCAATTCGTAAATTTAGTGATTTTTATCTTGCAGGAGATTATGTTCCTAAAACTCAAATGTATTTTAAGTATATTGCCGAAGGACTTTCTCCTGATTCGGCAGCTATGTTAACAGCAAGATACATGCCAATGTATCATACTACTGGAAAGTTTGTTACTGGATCAAGAAGAATTATGCTTCCTTGGATTACTTTTCCTTCGGAAGTATTGCGAATTGCTAAAAATCAAATGATGGATAATCCGTTAAAAATTCTTCCTTGGCTTCATGCTGTAGATATTATTCAATCATTAGAGAATATTTTTGGAGGTGAGACCCCGGAGTCTGTAGTTGAAGCAAAAAGAAATCTTCCTTATTGGGCCCAAACTCCTCAGACTATCGTAGGAGAAAGTAAGGATATTTCACAAACACAAGGTCTTATTGGAGGAGGTGCTGGTGGGGCAGCATTAGCCGCTATTCTTAAAGGCGGAGGATTCGGTCGTCCTATACCTGTTCCCGGGGGCGCTTTCACTGGGACTCTTGCAGGAGCTTTAGCGGGATATTTAATAGGAAGTCAAGCTAAGGAAGATAAACTTAGAGGGGCTATTGTAAATTGGCTCCCTTTGTCTTCTCTTAATTTAGGAATAGATTACGAATCGGCTCCTGAATACTATCAAAGATTAACAGTTCCAAAAATGATAGAAGCATCTCCGGTTGAACCTTTAGCTATTATGAAACCTTTACTTGAAATCCTTTCAGGTCAAACGGCTTATGGTGAAGAAATCGAAGCAAAGGGAACTGCCGATCATCTTAGAAGGGTTTGGGCTGGTTTAGTTGGATTCGTTTCTCCTCCTCTTATTCATACCTATGGATTTAAGGTTACGGCTCCGGATGAGCAAAAATTTAGACCCTATACAACCATCGGAGGAACTGCTATTGGGGCGGGTATTGGTTATTCTGCCGCAGGAATTCCTGGTGCAGTGGCTGGAGCAGCAGTAGGGAGCGTTACAGGTGCTTCTGCTAATATTGCTAGGATACCTATTGATCTTGGTCTTGCTACCGACCCACGAACAATGGAACTTAAAGAAGCTCCTGTTGATTTTATTTTAAATAATTTTGGCTTATTTAAATCTTATGCTGCTTCGCCCTCTAATAGGGCTATGAATCAAAGAATCATAGGACAAGAATTAAAAACTGTTAGAAGTTCATTAAAGAAGCAAGCTTCTTATTATATTGTTAATAATAATGAAGATAGAGCGTATGAACTGCTAGCTGCCGTAAAAGCGACATTTATTCAAGAATATCCTTTTGATCCTAAAGAAGCTACAGAAAAATGGAGTGATTGGGCGGACAGCTTTATTGATGAAATTGGAGAATCTCCAATGTGGAGAGGAATGTCCAAGAAACATATGAAATCTGAAATTTTAAGGGTTAAAAGATTTGAAGCTGATAATAGATCTCAAGCTCTAAATGAGTGGGTTGAAGCCCTACGATTAGCTATGAAAATGAGATAAATTAATCTTCGAAAGTATCATCTTCACATTGTTCATATTCATCAAGAGGAATTAATTCCTCTTTTTCTTTTTCAGTGTTATAAGTCTCTATTTCTGATAAGCAACTTGAGCAATATAGACCATAACTTGTCCATGTTTTACACTTTACGCATTTGTTCATTTTGTAGTTCCTTTAGTATTGGGTTAACTGTAAAATTATTTATTGGAGTTTTTAAAATTGGTAGTTCTTTGAATATATCAATCGGGGATATCTCACCCCTATGATATGTTTTTTGTTGTTTTCTAGTAATTCTTCCTGGTACTTTATCTTCTAATGGTGATCTCAAAGTATTATGAAAATGAAATACTTTTATTTTTTCATTGAATTTATATTCGGTGCTAGATTTTTGTGGTATTCGGCTTTCTTCCCCAGGATGTTTGCCGCTCCAGGTGCATGATCTATGATACAACCTATGGTGTGGAAGCCAGATATTCGGCGAATAGGCAGACTTCAAATCCTCACAAACTTCAATTCGACCTACTTTCCCGTAAAGTTTTCCGCTCAGAAAATACTTATAATATTCTTTATTTAAGAGATCAAGTGCTTGAGTAGTCCAAATTTCATCTCCATCTAGCAACATATAATGGGTTGCATTTCCTAATTCCGCTATTGGTGCATTTCTATACGCGAGCTGAGCGCGCGGTTCAATAAAAGGCATTTTCTCTAGGAGAATTTCAGATTTAGTATTATTCTTGAACCAATCGAGAATTTCTAATGTACCATCCGTGCTACCGGCATCTAGAATTATAATACGATTGAACCGTCCGTTTATAGCCTTGAGACTATACGGTAGCCAGTAGGAATCGTTCAGCACGAGTATGATTGGAACTAGATCTTTTGCCATAGAGACAATCTGCTCTGGAAAGTTTAAATACGCAAAAGTCTTGTCAGTGGCGTAGGCAATCTTGTCATAGAATAAGGCTGCATCTTCTTCGCTATCGAAAGATTTTTCAATATTGGCTCTCCACTTTAGATTATTGCTATGCCAAGACACACCTTTATATTTTGATGTTGTCTTGGAATTTGATGGTCCTCGATTACATTGATTCTGTTGTCGTGTGCAGTATCGAAGATTCGAAACATGGTTATTGGACCGGTTTCTATCAATATGGTCGATGTCATAACCTTCTGGTCTAGGTCCCAGAAAAGCTGCTGCAACTAGGCTCCATACGTTTGTATATGTCGGCATATTGTTCTTAAAGAGAGTAATTGCTCCGTTTTTTTCGTAGTGGGAAAGAACTCTTCCAGTAAAAGTATTTTTGCGATTGCAAACACTGCGGATAAATCCTGTATTTGATGCCTCATATAAGCCCTCGAATTCTGGAATTGGGCGCCATTCTTCGTCAATCATTTATCACTTCCATTTTCATTGTAATCGTATAATTTCCAACATTGTGTTAATTCTATGCGAAATTAAATGTTTGTCTAGAATTTCTTGATATGCATTTTCTGCTATTTTATTTGCTTTTACAGGATTGTTTAAACAATACTTTATTTGGTCTTTTAGCCCAGCAAACGTTACAGGATCATAAGATAAAAAGTGTCTTTCTGGTTTAAAAAGTTTTCTAATACCTGAAGAATAATCTAAATCGTTTATAAGTGGCCGTCCAACGGCCATTGATTCAAAGATCCTCTGATTAATATCATGTTTTTGTGATCTATTAAATAGTAAACTACAGGCGGACATAGCCTCCCCTGTTGCCGGCCATATGTTATGTTTATATTGATTTGTTACTTGTCTTATGTCATACTTCCAGTTGTTTTCCTGACAGATTTCTTTTAGTTTATCAGCTCTTGATAGTCCTTTTTTAGAACCATGAAATCCAACATCAAATTGTTTAGTTATATGTGTAAAATTATCTCGTCCGAACCAGCGTAAATCTGTTGCACTAGGTAAAAAGTACGCAGAAGGATGCTTAGCAAAAATATCCCGTTTGGAAAAAACTGCGAAAAATACATGAGTGTACTTGTCCATGATTGAAGAGTGCAGCTCTCCTTGACCGTGACTGTCTATTAGCCATACCATTGTCGGAGGAAATTTTGAAGATTTATTTCCAGGAACTAAATAATTGAATTTACCTTCCTTATTTCTCCCGCATTCTATTTCAACTATTAAATCAGCAGGTAAACCAACTTCTAAAGTATTAATTTTATGCCCCTCGCCAACTCCAATAACTTGATGCCCTAATCGTTCCAAATAGTAATGAAAACTTCTAGCATAAGTCTCTACAGGTTTACCATTATCATAATTTACTCTATAGCTTAATAAAATTTTCATTTTAAAGATCCTTTTAACCCTATAAAAAGTTTAATATAATCAGGAATTTGCATATGACAGAAAAAACATTGATAGATTAATAAACTATCGGCGTGTACCCAACCATTCTGAGAGAATTTCGCATTACAATTTCTATGGCAAATGTAATAAACATTAAAAATAAGTTGAATAGCCCAATTATTATCAGTATAAATATTTATTTCATTTTTTCGCAATTCGCTTAGTTTTCTTTACGATTTTTCGTAGTTTATCAAAATATAATCTTTGTTGCAATAGTCCAAGATAATCAATAATTAACTCTCCGTTTGTATGAGAAATCTCATGTAATATGATTCTAGATTCCCAAGGAGTACAATTATTTTTGTAAATTTTTTCTCCATCTAAATCTGTGTACTCGATATCAATCTTGTTAGCTCTAGGAATATGACAAAGAATTCCTGGACAAGATAAACAGCCTTCTTTGTCTACATTTGAAGTATCAGATTTCCAAATAATTTTAGGATTAATCATAATAGTACAGTTTTTCTTTTCAGGTTCAGGATCTATTACAATTAAATTTATATTAGTTCCAATTTGAACTGCAGCAAGACCTACTCCTTTATTATGATACATGGTATTCTTTATTGCATAAGCTAATTTTTTTACGTCTGGGGTAATATTCTCAATAGGAAAAGAAGGTGTTTTTAATAATTCCATCTGTTTAGAAAAAGCTATCGTTTTAACGTCTAATATTAAATTAGAATTAATGGTTGGTAAATCTGAGAATTGTGCTTTATTTTTTGATAGATCTGCCTGTTGCATTCTATTTCCTTTTGTGTTTTTTCTGGTTCATTCCAACGACCCCCGGATGTATCGCCTATTTGTTCAAAATAATCTCCGTGTTCGATACTCCGTATATCAATCCACTTGTTAGGATGAGGAATCAGACCCGCTTTTATTATTCTATTTTGCCATTCGATATGAGAAAATCCAGCGCCTTTGAATTCAGGATTAAATCCTCCAACTTTTCTTAATATTTCTTTAGTAATAAATATAAAATCTCCTCTAGGCTTAGTTCCATAGATTGGAATTAAGCCTTTTGTTTTTAAATTATTTGTGAACTCAGGAATTACTTCAGGAATTTGTTTATCTTGAACTCTACATAAATGATGAATTCCTGTATATAAGTATAAATCTTTGTACATTTCAAACCAATTACTGATCCTAGGCATTAAATCATCCTCCAGAATAGCAATAAAATTACAATCTTGAAGAACAAATAAGCCGCGATTTTTGTTTATTCCCACGCCCTGATTTGTTCCTCGAATATAGACAACAGGAAATTGTTTAACTATTTCAAAAGTATTATCTGTGCTACCATCGTCACAAATAACAAACTTACAGTCGTCTGGTAAAGTTTCGAGAATAGTCGAGATTATGCTCTTTAGATTTTCGGCTCTATTGTAAGTTACTAAAGCAATTCCATTCATATAGTTTTTAAATCCATAATAATTTCCTCTATATTATCAATATACCTAGTAGGATCAGAATAGTTTTCTGCAGTTATATATCCATTATAACAAATTCGCATAAAAAGATCTAAATTGTCTAATAATTTTTCAATTTGTTTAATTGCTTGTGTAATATCCCCAACTGGAAATATTAAACAATTTTCTTCTGGTTTCACATATTCTTTATGTGCATCCGACAATACACATGCGACACTGGAACTCATAACTTCTAATCCTAACCTTCCCAATCCTTCGCTTTGAGAACATCCGACCCATATATCTATTTGTTTAAATAAGGATTTCATCTGTCTGCGATTTGTGTTTGGATAGTATTCAAACCAGTCGGGAATATCCGTCATAGAAGTTTCGCCGATACCCACAAATTGTAATTTATTTTCATATTTTTCTTTTAATTTTTTAAATATTGATATTAATTCTTTTGTTCCTTTTAAAGGATGAGAATGAATAAGTCCAGCAATAACAACAGGAGAACTATTAAGTTTATTATATTGTCTATTTTTAGGATGGCAATTAAAGTTTTTAAATCCGTAATTATACCATCCTACAACATTAGCATCGGTTGAGCTGTAATTCCAGCCTTCTGTAGGTATATTGCAACATTCTTGTAGCCACTTGGTACTTGTTATGATTTTACTGTAGTCAGGTGAATTAAGACTTTGTTCCTCTAGCTCTTGAAATCGAGGGTTATGACTTAGTTTGAATAAAACCTTTTCTTTCCATTTTGATACACTAATGTTAAAATGTTGATCTGAGTCGCTAGGAACAAAAACCACATCTGATAGTTGTTTATTTTCTAATCCAAAAATAACGGGAACTTCAGCGCTTCTAATCAATTCCTGATTAATAGAATCTTTATAGATAGATACAATCTCTACTGGATACCCCCTTTTATGAAGTTCATTTGCTGTTGTAATGATAGTGGCAGGTCCGCCCCACTTACGAAGGTGTGGTGTAATAAAAGTCAATCCTGGTTTTATTTTCTTTTTTTCAAAACAGAGATCCCTTATAGTCTCTTTAAATTCATCAATTATTAAATTTCTATCTTTTATTTCGTAATTAATTTCTCTAGTGTTTAAAGGACAGCAAGGTATTAAATCATCAACTCTTTTGATTATTTCTTCGACATCTTTACAAACAGCCCAATTAGGAGATGGTATTTCAAAATCCTCTATATTGGCCGCTACCGAACCATCGGTCTTTAATGATATTGCAGCACAGCCCGAATAAAGAGCTTCTAATGCAGGTAATCCATAGCTGTGAACCGTAGAAGGATCAATAAGAATATCGACTTCATTTCCCAATAATCTAGCAAAATTTGATTGAGATACCTTTCCTTTATATTGAACATAAGGATGTAATTGTTTAGTTTCTCCACAGGCTAATATTCTGATTGAATTTGAATATTTTTTGTGTAATTCCTCGGCGATTTTTATACCGGCATCATAATTCTTCCAGAAATAATTCTTATTTAAAAGGATCATAATAGTCGGTCTTTGGTCGTGCTTCTCTCTTTCTCTATAAGAGAACATATCAAGATCAATTCCTGGTTCAATCACTTTTGGGTAAATTCCTACGTTAGTAATATTAGTGATTCTTCCCCCTATTAATGTATTGTTAACAATTATCTTTCTAATTAACGTATATATTTCTTTAAATTCGTTTTCTAATTCTGGCGCTAAGTCTGGTTCATACGACTGTAAAAATAATACTGGAATTAAATTTTTATTCTCTTTACAAATGTTTACTAAAGTGGGACCTAGTTCTGCTGTACATCCAATGACAATTCCTTTATTAAATACTAACTCATTAAAATTATCATTTGAATCATAAAGTATAGGAGCCGTATGGAGAGAGTTTAAATAATCTGTTTCTAAATTAGTTTTGCTGTTTCTAGCTACATGTACTATTTTAACATTAAAGGTTTCGTCTTCTATTAAACCATTAACAATATCTTTTATAACAAACATTGCTCCATTCTCTTTGGTAGAGAATGTTAAAAATGCAATGTTTATTTTTTTATTAAAGTTTATTTTTGGAAAAGGTTTTCGTATTTCTTTTAATTTATTGGTAAGTTCAGAAGGTAAAGGATTCCAAAACATAGAAAAGTCTGGATGTTGATTATGAAACCTATTAGAAGCAGTTTTTCTTTTTATAGTTTGTTCAATATCTTCCAGGGCGGAAAAACTTGCTCCGTGTTGATGAAAAACATAACAGTTATCCGCAAGAACAGCTTTATAGTTTAACCATTGTCCAGTTTCAGGATCAATAGCTTTTAACATCCTCATATGAAGCGAGCTGTCTTCTCCATACGAATTATAAATTTCTTCGAATAAACCTATCTTATCTAGAACTTCTCGCTTTATTAATAAACAAAAGCCTGTAGGTATTGTCTCTGGATAGGTGGGTTTAAATAACATCTCTACAGCTTTATTCATATCGTAATATGAAAAACCAGGTTCTAATGGCCTGGAAGTAATAGCGATATTGTTGGTCACAGGATTAACCATTCCAATATTTGGAGCACTACAGACGGCTTTAAGCATTTTTAGGAGCCATCCTGGAGTGACCAGTACATCTGTATTCAAAAGAATTACATATGGATTTTTACCTGCCATGATTCCGATATTGCAAGTGGCAGCAAAGCCTATGTTTACTGTATTATGGATAATGGTATATTTATCTTTTAATGATTCTATATAGTTAGTTGTTATTGTATTTGAACCATCATTAACAATAATAATATTAACATTTTTAAGGTATGTATGCCTTTCAACATTTCTTAAACATTGTTTTAAATGGTTAAGGCCATTGAAGCAGGGTATTACGATATCTACCCCTGATATTTCCAGAGCCGCGTATAAATTAGTATTGTCATTGTTTTCTATATTATTTAAGATCGTGTGTAAATTATCAGGAACAATTAAATTTTGAGTTTCTTGAGATATTAATTGTTCATTAAGCTTAATATCATTTTCTATTGGGATAGTCCAGGTATTGTTTTTAAAAGGCATAAATCTCCTATAAAGCTTTTATAGCTGCACGGGTTAGTGACTTTAAAAATTTTCCCCAACTCAGACTTAAAAAGGCGTCTTTTCCTCTTTCACCGAAGTTCGTAATTACCACTTGGTAGTTCTGCGTCTGCGGAATATATACCCCGGCGGCCACAATGATAAAATCAATTCCTGTAATAAATTCTGCCCAAACTTTTCCATCTGTACGAGAGCCATAAAGATAAACAGGTTCATTCGGAGAATTATTCAACTTAGAAGATAGTTCTTTCAGGAGTGTTTTATTTTCTGTATTCTCTGCGACAGCGACTAAAACAGATTCTTTTTCTTTAACTTTGTCTATAATTTTCAGATAAATGAATAAGCGGTCTCCTGCTTCACTAAACTGTGGTGGAGCTGCTAGAGTTCCTTTTAAAATATCAAAATCATTGTTTAAGGATTTAATTGAGGTAGAAGTACATCCTAAGATTAATAAGAGAAATATAAAAATCTTTTTCATGTTTTTCCTAAAAATAGTAATTTAATTTATTTCTTCTCTTTCTTTTATTATTTGTTCCATCAGAAACTTATCTACTAAAAGATCAATCATCTCCGTAATACGAGAATCCTGTTCTTCTTTGTCTTCGAGTTCTTGTATGCCTATTTCGTTGATAGTTTTTAAATTCTCCCAACAAATATCTAACAAAGTTTTTATTTCTTTTAATCTAATTTCAATCTCACTACGCGAATAAGCAATGATTGGTTTAAAATTGAATGGATCTCTCAAAAAGTTGAAACTCATTTCTCATTCCCTTCCTTAATTGCAGTTCGTTGACGCATTATAGTCAGAAACACTTCATGGTCATAAGCTTCAAGATATAGTTTTCTTAGCCAGCCTGATTCTTCTTGTGTCAGGCGTAAATGCCAGTCGCTTAGGGACATCTTTCTTGCAATTGTATGGAAATGGTCCATTTCCTTTTTTTTCTTTTTCATATTTTTCCCTCATATAAGTTTATAATACTATATTATCAATTTGCCTATATAAAGAGTTTAAATCTCCTGCTGAAGCTTTAATAATGTAATCGAATTTGTAGTTATCTAAGGCTATTTCACTTTGATGTTCGTCTTTTGAAGTTTCATTTATTTTCTGTATTAGAATAGTTATTCCTTTTAATCTTTTGATAGCATTAATTTCTTCTGGAAATCTGCTATCACTAATAACAAGATCCTGATGATCTGGTAGTATTAATTTTTCTTGAATTTTCTTTAGACCGATTTTAACCCAAATATCTTTTGATATATGGTTTCGAAAACAATTTGTTCCAATTATTTGAAATAATTGTCTAGGAGAATAACCCCATTCTTTTAATATTAATTCTTTTTCTTTTCCATATAATTGCTCTTTAGTTAAATTAAATAATTGTTTTGCGATTATCTCTTTTATTGGTGATGCCCAAGCATATTCCCAAAAGCCGTACTTAGAAGAAAGATAGTTGGCCACAAAAGATTTTCCGGTCCCTTTTTTTCCGCTAAGACTTATAATGATGCTCATCGGGCATCACCCGACGATTCCGCGTGTAGCCACGTTTGTCCCGTAACCCCTCTCGTGGCAAAAGCCCCACCAATAGGGCTCGCGCTAAACACTCTTGGAATAGCGCTCTCGCACAGCAGATGTCTTTGGGCTACTTCTTGTAATAGTTCCTCATCTGTAAAATCACACAGCATTTTGATTTTGCGCCTGTTTTTGAGTTGAACATCTCTTTCTACCCATCTAACATTCCCCGACTCATAGTTTCCGTCGTTGTTTACTCTATCCAGAGAGTGATTTACGCTTGGCCGCTTACCCATATATTGAATAAACTTCTTGAGTCCTTCTGTTGGTACTAACCATTCTGGCGCAACTTGTATTCCTCGCCCGCCGTAATGCTTATACTCTGGACTAGTTTTATTGTAGCAACGTCTTATCATCCCCAGATAAGCAGCGTATTCGGGAGTTCCTGACAGCCCGTGCTTATAGTTTCTGCCTTTCAATAGCAGAGATTTCTTTAGGTTATCTACTTTGAGACAACCACAACTTTTGGAAACGCCCCGCAGTAAGGATTCCAGCGCTACTTCTTTTTCTATACCGCACTCGCACCTACAAAGAACGCTATGTTTTCGATGTTTATTGCGTCTTTGTATATCCGACACAATCTTCCATCTACCGAAACACAAGCCAGTAGGATACAAATGCGTAGGAACAGAAACTTTGAGCGAAAGACACATTGTCTCTTCTATCACGTTATCTTTGTCAGCAAGTTTCGCTACCATATCTTCTCTCCTGTTATCTCGGAGGACTTCCTCTTGAGGTTCTGAAGCGCTACCAAGGCGTTGCCTACCCCCGAGCATCGCTCGGGGATTGCGGCTCCGAAGAGAGATCATGGAGATTTCCTTTCTGACTCTAAAAAGGCCGCATAAGTGATAGGCATTATTTTACCGAAAAATTTTTCTTCGATAACTTTTGCATATTGTCTTATTTCAAATTGTGCGTGGGTATGATTTCTTAAAGATAAAAAATTCATTAATGATCTAGCATTTGTTTTATAGTATAATTCTGTATAGATTCCGATAGGTAAAACTATACGCGCTAATTCTTTAGCTACATTTAATTTTAATAAAAGTTCATAATTTTCTGATGCTTTCTGGTATACTTCTTTTATTAATGATTTAATCCCAAATACTTGTGTTTGTTCTTGTATTGCTCTGTATTCATAGCTTCCTTGTTTACCTACCTGTTTACGAACATCTTCATCTTTAGGTACATAAAATTTTGTGTCTATTATCGTATATCGTTGACTCACCTCGTTGAAGCTGCTATTTCGATGTCGCATAAGTTCTCTAGCCACAAAAATAGGTAATCGTAAATGAAAACAAAAATCAGCCATCTCAAATGGTGTTCCATGCCTATTCTTCATTAAATATCTTATAAGCCCTTTATCATCTTCTCCCATGATCTTTTTACGTTTATTATAGGATATTCTAGCAGAATTAACAATTTGTAGTTCAGGATCTTTAGGAGAATAATAGTCCAACCTAACAAATCCATCATCTAAAACTTCTACAATATCACTCATGAATAATGGCGCCTCCATCAAAATCATCAAATTCGAAAGTTACATCATCTTCTTTGTTCATACACCAAATCTTACCATCACTCTCAAAGAATAATTCACAGTTTTCTGTTGTATCGCGGGGATAGTAATTAATAATGTTTTGGTTTTTTGTATCTTTTAAAATGGGTACTTTAGATAAGCAAAGATTTATGCATTCTTCTGAAATATCCTTTAGATTCTCTGAACATGCACAGTTTCCAACGGTATATTTAAAACTATTATCTACTTTTTGTTCACAAATTCTTAGACCTCTTGTTCCGTCAATGTAACAGTTTCCTTTTTCATGATGCATTGTTGCTATTGTGAGAAACAATATAACTGTAAGACCTGACACAATACCTAAAAGAATATGATCAATTTTCATAAATATTCTCCTTACTACATTGACTGTCCTATATTATAAATAGCAAAATATTGAAATAATAGAAAGAATTGCACACATTAAAATAAAAGATAAAACTAATTTGTTTGTACTTTTCATTAAATGCCGCAGGCGCCTCCTAAACATTTTTCTTCTGATTCTTCATAAGTAACATTTTCATGTCGTTTGGCTGTATCATATCGTATTGGTGTTAACGGTGCGCCTGCTCTGCTGCCTTCAGGATATACGGTTATTCCTCTTAAATTTGGTAAATATTTTAAAAGTATATCTGCAAAACGTTTAACATTATTGTTTCCAGGTTCTCCGTATTCTGGAAGATTTATAGTAGACGAAATTCCTTGGTCTACGAATTTTTGAACAAATTCTTGCATAATAATTCTACGTTCTACATCTTGAGATAAACTATGAGCATCTTCTATATCCTCAGGCTTAAAGCCTTGTTGTATTAATTTTTCTGCTGTGGGATCAACTACATATCTAAATTTCCATTTACTGTCTTTATCCAAAAATCTACGTTTATAAGCTACACAAAAAATAGGTTCTATTCCACTTGTTGTTTGAGCGCAAATAGAAATTGTTCCGGTTGGAGCTATCGCTCGTATAGCTATAGGTTCAGTATTATTTCTTTTTTTAGCGTACAATATTGCTTCATTATCAGAAGTTTGCTGCCATAAAGTTAACCAATTTTTAAGGTTATTGCTAGGTTCATATTTTTGATTATTCTTTATGCACCATTCGTGAAGACCCATAAGTCCTAAACCAATTCTTCTATATTCTTTTCTAACTTGTTCCATTTCAGGAACAGGCACCCAAGATAGAAATGTCCCGTTATATAAGAACCTGACAGCTATTCTTGTAACTTCTTCCAATTCATTTACACTATTTATATTTGCTAAATTAACAGAACCTAAATTACAAACATCTGCATTTCTATCGGAAACAGACTCTGTACAATTTGAAACTAATACTCCTCCTGTCCAAAAAGTATGGTCTGGATCATCTACAGTAATATCAAATACTTCATGAATACCTACACTTTCTATAGAATAGATATCAAAAGTAACTTTTTCTTTTCTAGAACTTTTAGTATAAAGTTTTTTATATGGTTGAATTATACCGATTGTATTAAAGAAAAGCTCTCTATCTGTCGTAATGTTAATATCATAGTTTTTTTTACTTTCATATTCTCCGTTGTGATGTTTAATCGTAACAGTTTTATGTGTAGTAATATATGATTTAATTCCAACAGCAGATAACATATCTCGTACTTGTAAAATCAATTGTTTGCTACTTTGTTTTAAACAAATTCTTCCAGATTTTTTTAAAGTATTACCATTAGCTGAAAATAATCCTTTTAAAAACCCTTTAATTTTATTAAAATTACCATAATAAAATCTGTCTGGAATAACTCTATTGTATGTTTTAACTAATTCTTCTGGTTGAATAGTTGTTTTAACTTCCCAAACCTCTTTAGATACTCCAGATCTATGCTTAGTTATTAAATGTGCTATTTCAGAATTAAAATAAGACTGATCATTCTTGCCAATATAAAGTAGAATTAAATTATTAGAAGCTTTGTGGACTCCTCCGTCGCCTATTACTAATCCATCCATAATATCTTGAGGGTCTAAATCTTCGATTAAAGTAGGAGGTCCAGATATTCTATCAATTCCTTTTGCGTCTTTAACTTTAACCTTTATGCCATTTTCTACAACTTTATGATCCTCTGTTCCAATAAATGTTCCTGTTGTAGTATGAAATTTATAAACAGGTTTATATCCAGTATTCCACTTTTTAATTACTCTACTCCAATTTTTACCAGACCAAATAATAGATCCTTCTTTAATATCTTTTAGTTGTCTTATGCCTTCTGGAGTTAGAATACTAGACCATGATGGTAAACATGCATTCCTAGCAACTTCTTTCGATTTTTTACCTAAATTAATTGAAAAACCTGGTTCACCAGTTTTACACATATTTTTACATATATTATAATATAAATTCCAAACAGATTTATCTTCATTAACTACTTTAAAAAAATCATCATCTAAACAAACTGAAATATTTGTCATATCTAAAAAAGCAGAATTATTAAAATCAAATTCTTTTAATGCTTTAAAAATTGTAGGCCAATTTTTGGATTTAATAAAATTATCTATATCTGGATGATTCCAAGGAAGCCCAGCCCATAAGGCAGAATTGTGAACTAGCATGCCCTCCGCAACGAATTCATTTCTGTCAGAGACTTCTAGATCCCATGTATATTCAGAAGTGGACTGTCTTAGTCCGTGAACTTTGCTAGGCACATACTTATACCCATACAATGAAGCTACATGCTCTATGCTGATACCGCAACTACTATTCTTATGATTCCTCTCTTTTGCTTCTAACCATTCATAAGGAATCTTATAGTCACATTGCCGTTTTTGTTTCGCTGGCAGAGAGGCAATTTTACACACATGGGGTAGAATAATCAAATTCCATCTTTTTTCTGGGGTCTGTCCCTTTAAACTAAGGCAAAATATTTGCTTCCAATGGCGCTTCCTACTCTTATAAGTTCGATCCTTGATCATAGTTACTATGCCTAAAGAGGCATAAAGAGCCTGTACTTGGCGTAGATAATCCCTATACACCGATGTAACACAATTAAGCGGACGAGTTTTAGCACTACCGTCCGCATCAAATAAACCAGCCAAGTAGCCTGCTCTGATGTCGTCTTCTCCCTCTAGTATGAAAGAAGGTACTGATAGATCTGTGTTTGGTTGTTTGAACTCCGTCAAGTACTCAGCAAGTTGCTTAGAATGTACGTTTATCTTTCTGTAGTTAGTGTACTGCTTTACTGCCCATGATACTCTGAATTTTTCTAGTTGCTTGAATAGCTTAGCTTCTATAGTAGTCTGGGTATTATGTATAGGAAAAGACACTAAACCTTTACTGTAGCTTCCTTTATTCCATATTCGTCTAACGTGTCCATCACCATGTAGGAAACCAATAAACCAAGCCATATCAACATCAAGTTTCGGAATCGAGATGTCTCGACAAGTAGTAGATTTGGCTGGCCTAGAATAGGTATACCCAGGCAACTCCGTTCGGACACCGGGAATTGTTTGTGGAATAAACATCATCAAATCCGATGAAGTTAATTGGGAAGCTTCTTTCCATGTGTACTCTCCTTGAGCGGAGAGGAGAACCGCTACTTTGTGATTAGGAGTACAACGAAGAATGCCAAGTTCATGGACAATCTCTATTGTCGGTTGAATACCTTGATTGAATTTATTGGCGACCTTTCTAAATCCGTCAAACGTTAGTACTTCGTCTCCAATAAAAATATCTTCAATTGGGATCAAACCTCTAGACGTATGAACCAATGTACCTGAGGGTAGGCATCTTCTACTCCCACCTGACATAACATGCCGAGCACATTCATTAACCATAGCCATCAAGCTCAATGGACCACTAGCTTCTCCTCCATATTTTTTAATTGGAGTTCCTTTTGCTCTAATATTCCCATAATACGTTCCGCAACCTGCTCCGGTCGAAAGAGACATAACATGATCATGCAATAGTTTAGCCCAACCTTCTCTTGAATCTTCAGCTATAAATAAAGCACAATTCTGAAATTGTTGAATTTCTCTTCCGGCAGCGTACAAGTATCTTCCTCCAGGAATAAACTTTCTTTTAGATATAATATTATAAAAATCTTTTTCTTGTTTTTTATCATAAGCAATTACACTAGATACTCTTTTTGCACAATCATCCCATGTCTCATTTTCTGTAAATGCATAAGTTCTTTTAAAAATTGTTTGAGCAAAACTTCCAAGTTCATGTTCCATTAAATTATCACTCCTTAACTTTAATATGCTGTTTATACCAATTAGCGGTTTTCATTAAACCCTCCATTAGCCTAGTTTTAGGTTTCCATCCTAGATTTCTTAATTTATCACTATTCATACAGTATCTTTGATCAATTCCTGGTCTAGCATCAGGGTAATATTTAACTTTAAAGTTTTTATCAAGAACAGCAGAAATTAATTGAACAAGTTCATTGTTTGTTATTTCTCTATCTTGTCTACTAGATATATTAACTAAAGGATATGTTGGACTTAATCCGAGATCGTATAATTCAAGCAACATTAAAATAGCTTCACAATTATCTCTAACATAAAGCCAATCCCTTATTTGAGTACCGTCAGAATGAATAGGTACAGCATCTTCATTTAGCATACATTTTATAGTTTGTGGAATAAGCTTTTCAAAATGCTGCCTAGGTCCATAGTTATTTGAGCTACGAGTAATTAAAGTTTTAAGTTTAAAAGTATTTCTATACGCTAATACTAGCATATCGCCGCTTGCTTTACTTGCACTATAAACATTCCAAGGATTAAGTAATGTATCTTCAAATGTTTCTTTTGGATATGGAATACTTCCATAAACTTCGTCGGACGAGACTTGGCATAATAAAGTATTAGGAGCCGTTTTTGTAGCCGCTAGTAAAAGATTATTTAGCCCTTTTATATTTGTATCTACAAATAACGGGGGATCTTTAATACTATTACAAACGTGTGATTCTGCGGCAAAATTAACTATCCAGTCTGCGTCTTTAATTATTTCTTCTATATTGGAATCTTCAATACCACTCCAGTAATTAATAATTGAAAGAGACTCAATATATTGTTTATTTAGCGCTGCATATGTACATTTATCTATATTATGGATTTTATAGTTGGGATGCCTTTCTAGAAGTAAATCTATGAAATGAGAACCTATAAACCCGCAGCCCCCAGTAATAACTACTTTTTTATTTGTTTCCATGTTGTAATCAACTTATTTGAGAACGATTTAATGTTCCATTCATATATTTCTTGATCGTTATAATTTTCATTATAAATCATAAAAGGATAAACCCTATACGTTCCAGGATGAAACCAACTTTTGTCAGATTCTTCGTCTGGTTCTTTTTCTGTCAGACGTATAAAGTCCTCTTTGCTTACATTCCAACAGAAAGTTTCATAATCCCCGCTAGGATAACCTTTGAATTTAATTTGTTTGTTCATTATTTCCTACAAAAAGTTAAAACAATTAAAGTTCCAATATTCACAAATGTAAATATTAAAAATACTCGTTCTAGTCTATTCAAAGTATTAATATTTTTAAAGGTAACTTTTTCAACAAAAGTTAAAGGACGATCAAATGATTTTCGGTTCCAAGTAGCTTTTATTTCTTTATCAAATATAACATCGACAGTTTCAATTTCATCGTTGAAACAAAGACCCGCGATTGTTCCTAATATGAAAAAGTTATTATATGTTTTTTGATCATCTTTTACTAGTAATTTATCCGGAGTAGACTCAGGAAGTTTTTGTTCTTCAAAGACTTTCAAATTCGCTGGTAAACAAATTTGATCTTTTCTTGTATCTATAGCTAAATCGTCACGAATTGATTCCGGGATTAATTCAGTGCCCGAACATCCAAAAAGAAAAACCCCTAATAATAAACTAATAAATAATCTCATCTTTACCTCCTTTAAGCCTCACATTTAGTTTCTAATGCAGCAGACAATAAATTAATCAATTCTCTGACTACAAAATCATCCTTTAAGTTTTCAAATGCTAAATTATTAAAATAAATACTATCTTTATCTTTTACTCCTGAATTGATAGTAATCCAGAGTTTTGTTTTTCCACCACTATTTGAATATTTGTACACCGTCCAGTATTTTCCAGGCCAAGAAAGTTTTTTCTCTCTTTCTTCTTTAAAATCCATAAAATTATTCTCCTATTGTAGCAGTTAATTTGATCACACGAAGCATCCAACCAGTAAGAAAAACTAAAAATCTAGGATTCCCTTTAATAAGTTCACAAATAAACTTTGTTCGTTCAATATTAAAATTTAAACATAAATTTTTTAATTCGTTTTCTGATATAGCTTCTAGAGTTTTCTCACCTATGATTCCGTCTACTTTAACTTTTAAAAGTTTTTGTAGTGTAGTTACAGAACGGCTGACCCCTGAATGTACAGAGAAATCAAAAATTAATAAACAAAGAGGATAAGGTAATAAATCACCATATGAAAGATCCCAAAAGAATTGATGATAAATATTTTTAGCTTCATTTAAGGTTAGATTTTTTATATCTTTATCTGGAAAAGTTCTTTTAGAAATTCCCCATTTAGTCTCGCCTCCAGGATCAGAAGGATTATTTACATAACCTCCAAATCTATCTCCTCCAGTTTCAAAATCAATAGTTATGTTAAAACATTTTTCAAAATCATTCATAAACAGTATCCTTATAAGCTAAAAGAATTAAAATCTTCATTTGATCTGACAATTTCTTTCCGCAAGCACATTTAATTCTATCCAATTCTGCTTTAAGAAAGAAATTATTGTTCCCTGAAAAGAAAGTAATTGAGCTAAAATTAATTTCTTTAGGATCAATATTTTTAGAATTATGAAAATGCGTATAATACATATACCCTTTCTTAAATTCGACTATCCAATTATTCATTTCAATCTTCATCTTATCTCTATACCTGGTATTTTTTCTGGTCTTCCTGTAGACCAAGAACCGCAATCAATACATTGATATCGACGTTTTCTAGTGGTTCTAGCGACAGAATACCCGCGACTTTGAATTTTACTAGAACTACAAACAGGACAATTATCTGTTTTTTTAGTAATTATATTTACGTTAGGATGGTTTGGAATAAGAGGGCGAAGTCTCTCATAAGCTTGTTCCAAAACTAAAACGTCCTGGCGGCAATTGTGCATAGGATAGCCTTCGCATATAAAAGTTCTACTAGAAGTATTTACTACAGCCACTTCTTTTATGCCTGCAGGCTCTATATACTCTACCCACGTAACTTCGTCTGATTCTCTTCTTTCCATTCTACCAAAGCTATTTATATCTAGTTTATTCATTTTTACAGGTCTTATTTGACCTATAAAAGCTAATCTCCTAGGAAGCGGACCATACAGACGAACGGTCATACAATCACCTTTGCCAAGTCCTCCCGTTGCTTTGGATGTTACTAATTTTAAACCAAATTTATATCCTAACTCTTTAACAATGTCCATTGATTTGTTTAATATCTCTCCTGATCGTTGAGAAAACGCTATATACCCCCTAGGAGTTACATATCCTTCTCCATCAATTATACCTTGTAAGTACCCCGCTTCTTTAGTGTTTATTTCTGAAAAGTTAGGAAATAATTTTGTAATTTTTGTATAGAGTTTACTTGAACCCATTGGTTCATAGTGATGAGCCGTACCATGCTTAGAAGCTCGTCTAGTTCGGAGATTTCTTGTTTGTCTCCACCTCATTTCTCCGAATCCATAACGCCCTATAAGCCATAAATGATCTGGAGTACATATGAATTCTTCTCCATTGCCTAATATAACTCGTAAACACTCTGTTTTTTTAAATGTAACACTTTCAACTTTTGAAGGGGAGTAGTACCTACCGAACCCTTTTTGTTTATCTGTAAAACCTATTAATTCTTCCTCCTCAATTAAATCTCCTAAAGATTTCCATTTCAAATCGGCAGTTAAAACTTTATGATCAGGAACTAAACAATGGTCAACTATATATTTTAAACTTTGTTTATTTCCTGCCATCGCTTTAACCCAGTGCGGACCTTTTACGGCGGTTTTATCTTCTAATTGCAAAAATTCTACAACCGTTTGTAATCTATTTGAGTTTAATTTTAGTTGATATTTTGAGACTCGCCAAGTGTCTATTACCGGAATTCTTGGTAACGTTGGAAGCCCGTGGAAAAGTAAACGAGAATTTAAATAAGGGCGGTCGAAGCGATCCATATAATGACCGATCCAAATATCGGCATCATTAATCCTAGATGCAAAATCTTTTACTAGCTCTTTATCATTAGTCGGATCTTTTTCGTATAATTTATAATCAGAAATTTTTGGAATATATATTTTTTTTTCTCCGTATATTTTGTAGCCGGCACAAAGAACAAATCCAAAATTCGCATTTAAATTTGAAGTTTCTAAATCCCATGAAATTATACGCGCTTTGACCATGATCATTTCTCCCTATGTGTAATAGACATACTACGCTCTCAGATTTTATTCTTTTTACTCATAACATAGCGCGCATGGTGGCACAGCTTTAAACGAATCAGGGCATCCAACGTGTGGACATTTAGGTCCGCTACCTGCTCCACGCTGTTGCCTGATCGTGAGCAAGGTCGGGTCCCCTTCTAGCGCAATCCTTACAGCCATTGCAGCTACTTGTACCGCCTCACGATATACGTGGCCCCATGTCTCCTCCATATGAGCTTTTGCGAGCTCTCCTACCTCCTCGGTGAGTGCGCACATCAAACCGTCCGGGGCCGGGAATTTCTTGCGCGCCGTAAATACCTCATTTGTAACGTCGCGCAGAAAGTGATCTAGATTAATAGGATCCCCCTTCCCTCTCAGTTCGTCTACGTACTCTTGCGCGTCCTGACCGTCAGCTAACTTAAGTGCTTCAAGAGTTATGGATTCATTAGTCATAATTTATTACTCCTCTTTAAACCTAAATGGTGGGTTCTCGACAACTTTCACTCTGACAATACCTATAAACTTTTATTCCAATGATATAATTTCAGCTTATTATCCATCAGCTTAGAAATCCTAAGAGTTAATATTTATATCTCTTTTTAACGACTTTGTTTTTCCATAGAATCTTTTTATTCTTTTTATCAATTGGCACTCTATAGACATTATCCGCAACATACCCACTATTACTTCTTTTGAAGAAATAAACGCAGAGCATTGGTGTGGTATAAAACCTCGAATCTATCTCAATATCTACGTGATATTGGCCTCGTAGTGTTTTTTCCCACAACATTTAGCAAGTTGAAGAACTCCCGCATGTTGAAGGTGATCATGGCTTCTCAGGATTTTGTGTTTTAGCTAAATAATTAGCTGCTTCATTTACTATTTCCCAACGATCTTGAAATCGTCCAAGCCCAGTGTTACATCGAGAACAGAGTAAACCTCTAACTTTACCGGTTATATGGTCATGATCCACATTTAAAACTGCTGTTCTTGTTCTGTTTTTACATATTGCACAACGATAGTTTTGAATGTCTAACATTTTGTTGTATTCTTCTAAACTTATAGCATAAGTTTTCATGAAGTAATTGTGTTTTTGACATTCCTTACAAGAATTATTTTTTCTATTTTTTGGAAGAATATGCTTTCGCATACAGTATATTTTCTCTTTAGCTTTATTTTGTTTATTTTCTTTTAATAAACAACCACAAGATTTAGAGGCACCTGAACGAAGTGCATTAGAAAAAACTTCTTTTTTCTTTCCACAATCACATTGACAAAGCCATAGAGAATGAACTCCATTTCTGTTCTCTAGGGTTTCATTACTCCGTTTTAAAACTTTCCAACGTCCAAATCTTAATCCTTTTAAATCAATTAATTTACCTGTATTTAGAAGTCTAAATCTCTCACGTTGTTCTTCTATTTTTTTACATCCACACGAAATTTTACCTTCATTATCTCGCTTACGTTTTAATTGATAACTTGTTCTATTTACTATTTTAGAACAAATACAAGAACATGACCATACTGCACTGCTTTGTTTATTATTTTCAGATCTAGAAAGTACGGTTAAATAACCAAAAGTTTGCCCAGTTAGATCTTTAAACTTATTGGATAACACTGCGGTTTTACCCTTTGCTTTAGCACTCGCTGTTTTCATACCTTTTCTTTTTGCCATTGACACCATCCATAAATATTTAAACAAATAAATATTACTTCCCAAAAATAAATAGAACTCATTCCGATTTTAATTCCAATTACAATCCAAAGAAAATCCCCAAATATTTTTACTATCCATCCAGTTGCTTGTTTTTTAGCTATAAGAAGCATTCCAAGAACAATTAAAATATAAGCTAAATGTCCTAAAATATTAACGAACATTCCGCTTTTTTCTTACCGGAACATTTTTTACTATTTCATCTATCATACCCATACTAAGCATTTCTTTTGGACTGAACCAGATTTCTCTTTTTTCTCTTTCTTTTTTCTTCCATTTAGCCGCAGGCCATCTTGTATGCTTAGCAAATAAGTTATATCGTACTTCTTCCGATAAACTGAGCATATTCTTATTGGCTTCCATATGTTCTACGTTTCCTGAGACTTGGCTTTCAGCAGGATGTAACATTACAGAAGATGTTTCTGTAGCCATTCGTTTATTTGTTCCACAAATAAGTAAAATTACAGCAGCAGAACAAATAAAACCTGAACCTATTGTATTAGTAGGAGAATTTATAGATTGCATATGATCATATAGACTATAAGCGTAATCTAAAAGTCCTCCTTCCGAACATATATGAAAATTAATAGGATCATTATTTAAGCTATCTAAATAGTGTAAGTTTTTTAAAGTTTGCCTAAATGACATATCATTTATTTCTCCTACTAAATATAAGCTCCTAGTTTCAATATGAATATCATATAAATGTAAAACTTCTAAACCGTTCTTTAATTTTACTTCTGGATTATCCAACTTATCTTTATTAACTTCTACTGCATTTTTCATACTTCCACCTGTGATATACCATTTAGTTTGGTAACTTTGATTTGTTCAGGAATTAAATCTTGCAAAAACTCTTCGTTTGAAATTAAGAAAATATTATTTTTCCTAGTTACTAATTCTTTGTTTATAAAATCAATAACATTCTGTGAATTGATTGCTCCTAGATTAGTAAAAGGTTCATCTAAAACTGTAAATCCACATTCGCTTCCTATCTGAGATTCTGCTAGATCAGCTAAAGCAAGGCTTACGGCAAAAGATGTAAGCTGTTGTTCGCCACCAGAAAACATATCGTAATTTTCTCCTCCTGTTTCGGAACGTACAGAAACGCCTAACTTATTTTCTTCCAATACAAAAGATATTTTTATCTGAGGATTTCCTAATTGTTTAATATAATAGTTAGATCTATTGGTTAAAAATTTAGTTACATTTAAAAAGAAAAAATGCCTTAGATCATTTTTAAATATTTTTTTCCATTCCAGATAACCTTCATACTGAATATGGGAATCATGTAAAGTTTGTTTTAAACTTTTCAAAATTTTGTAGTTTAACTTAATTAATGCTCCTAATTCTGTTAATAATAAATATTTGTTGCTTTTTAATTCTTCTTTAATTTGATCGTTACTTGGAATTTTTTCTAATTCTAGCTGATGTAATTTATCAAAGTATTCTTCTTGTTGTTTTTTTAATGCCTCTTCATACGAAATAATATGA
>C687J35021_10000325_pt1 | contig 37587 bp, 59 predicted proteins | sample RifCSPhighO2_12_FD_35021 | JGI IMG/M metagenome (IMG submission 35021) | reverse complement strand
GATTTATAGGCAGGGTTAAGGAACACGCGGCCACGCCCTTTGCGCCACATGCGATTTGCTGATGTCGGCAGCGGGAGGTCGATTGCGACGGGAGGCTGCATCACACCCTCACTCCCGGCCTGCCATGCGGGCGCTTAGTGAGGCCGTGCGGGTGGTGACATTTACAAGTTGTAGAATGTGCAAGAGCACCTAAAGGCATCGTATGCGGCGCGTAAACTCCATATCCATAATCATTGCCGCATTTATTGTAATTGTTATGTCCAGCATTCGGACTCATAGCTTTGGAGCCGAGGGCCTTGCGTTTGATTAGAGGCCACTTAATTCCTCTCCAAATAACACCTGCTACAACACCACGAGTCAGCCCAAGTTCTTTGGCTATCAACCCATAGGATTTCTTGCCAGCACGGCGTAGAATTTTTCCGTTGCGTGTCATTTTTCATCGCCTCAGATTAGTAGTTAGTAGAACGTGCGGGCTGGTTACACGACTTCCAGCTTATTTCTCGTCGCCGATGCGTGATTCGGGATGCTAGCCAACCCGCCGCACGTATCCCCCGAAGGGGATTGGAATTAAAACGAGTTCTCGATTCTGCTCACCGATGATTCAGCATGAGTGAGAAGTTCCTGTATGCGATTGATCTGTGTTTTAACCGGCAGCACCGAACCTTCTTTTTGGTTGCCGCTCATACTTTTCATACTTTCAGGGCGCGGTCCAGAAAGACGATCGTCGAATGCCCGTAAACGATCAACAATCTGGTTCAAGCGCGTTTCAACATTTGACAACTCAGAAACAATTCCGCTTTTCGATTGTGTGGGAACTTGTTCAGGATAAGCCGTCGGCATGTCCTCTCGGTCAGCATGAAATAATTTGTTGCCGGTATTTCTGCCCGCGACCGGCGGCGCGGCGTTCAAGTCTAAGCAGGCAGGAAGGAGAGGGATCAGCAACCCGCCTAGACTTTTGCAGCTTAGTATTTCAACCCCACCATCGCTTTGACGATGTGATATTGCTGATCCATCGGCGCCGTTATACCGACTCCGGGCGCTCCCGCAATCGGAAATGACGGATTGGCGTTGCCGAGGTCCACATATTGATAGCGCGCTCCGACCACGACATTCTGTGCCAGCAGATATTCAAGCCCGGCCCCGACCACATAGCCGCATTTGTCAACCTTGCTTGACGACGCGGCAAACGCAGCCGATGAAATCGAGAGCTTGCTGCGCCCGCACGCCGCGCCACCTGTCACGAACGGCAGCCAACGCTCATAGTTGGCGAACAGATAGCCGACTTTGACTTCCGCCGTACCGAGATAGTGCATGTTCTGAGTGGCGGCTGTCGCCGGGAACCCGGCAGGAAGCCCGCTCACACCGCTCGATCCCTTCGAATCGAGATAGCTGAGATCGAGATTGACGCCGAGGACTAAGTTCCCCATCTGGCGCTGCGCGCCGATCTGACCACCGACTAGCCAGCCAGTCGTATCAGCCGAATAGGAGAACGGCCCGCAGCCAGGGCCGCCGCAGAACGGCCCGATTGAGCCGTCAGTTTGTCCCCACGAATAGCCGCCGTGGGCACCGATGTAGAAACCCGTCCAGTCAAATATGCTTGCCGCAGGGGCTTTGTAGATTGTAGTCCCGCGCGGCGCGTCACCTGCTGTTGCTGTACCAGCAAGCAAAGCAACGATCGAGATCGTCGATAGTAAGCGAATCATGTCGACTCCTGGGTGACGAGGAAGTTCACTTGCGAGTAAATTGATTATACTGACCTTGAAGTTGTCGGCCAAGTATTAGCATTGTTATTGCGGATAGCCTCCGCAAATCCACGCAAGGCATCTGGGCCTGAAACCATTGGAATAGAGCCATTCTCCATCTCAGTTGCAAATTTATCACAGAAGCCAGCTAAAGTTTGAAATGCCTGTTCCATTGCAATTTTGGACGTGGAGCGCATGACTTCTTCGGACATAATTCCAATGTTTGCCATCATCCCCTCCACTTTCACTTACCGTGCTGTGTTTTTTTATCAAGTTCCGCTTTGCCGCAATCAGTTAGCAATTCAATTCCTTCAAAGGGCTGAAAGTCAATCATGCCTTTATCGGCCAAACTAGAAAGCATCCGAAGCGTCCCTTTGAATTTGAAAGTGTGACCAGAAATATCGGAGTCGCGTGAAAGTCTGAGTAGTAAATTACGCTCGGCCATTGTTACAGGCCGTGTTGCTGCTGCCGCTCGCGAAGCTCGTTGCAATCCTGCACCCATTTTCTTTCCTCTGAATTCACTTACCGCGTTCAAGTTTCAATTTGAGGCGCATAGTCTTTAGCTGACTTGTCAAATGTCCACGCCACAGCCTCATGGGCCTTAGTCATTGTTGGCGGCACTCGTAACCAATATTTCTTGAAACTACCATTCTTTTCTCGCGTGGAATTAACAACCTCCAACATGACGATTGGCTCGTCATTACTAACCTCCTGCCGCCAAAGAGTACCAAACCTCTCGTCGTGGTCTAATCGCTTGCCACCAACGTCTCGAATGTATGCCGCCGCCCCGTTGATTTCTTGACCGTTCTTGTAGCGGTCAATCATCACACGGCGGACTTCGGAGTTTGTTTCTCCGTCAATGTGTTTAAGTGTGATCCAATCTGGCCTCACAACTACAAACGCTGGGACCATAACACCGTGCCAGAAATAGATATTTTCTACATCAGATTCGACAGAAGCATAATTGTCATTATGCAGCCGCCGTATATTTGATGTTTGGTCTAGATGAACTATTGGCTTTGTGACCCAATACAAAGTATCATCAGTCCAATAGAGAAACCATGCACCCGCAATAAACGCTTCAAGCAATGGTTTTGACCAGCGTTCAACTGAGGCCTTTTTCAGTTGTTTAGCGCCAAAATATGTAGTGCTAATCCAAGATAATTCCCAAGAGTAATAAAACCAACCACCAGATTGAATACACCATGATGCAAAACGATGTAGATTAGTTAGAGAAGTAGNGNGGGCANNGCGGGCANCGNNGGCATCGCGGGCATCGACGGCATCGCGGGCATCGCGGGCAATGCGGGCAACGCGAGCATCGCGGGCATCGCGGGCATCGACGGCATCGCGGGCATCGACGGCATCGCGGGCATCGCGAGCATCGCGGGCATCGCGGGCAACGCGGGCATCGCGAGCATCGCGGGCATCGCGGGCATCGACGGCATCGCAGGCATCGCGGGCATCGCGGGCATCGCGGGCAATGCGGGCAACGCGGGCAACGCGGGCATCGCGGGTAGCGTGAGGTGGTGTTAGCCGATTAGAAAAATTCTTTATTATCCCATCAATTGACCGCGCCAAAGATGGGTGCTCGTCTAATGTCCAATTCTGCCGCAGTCTTACAATCGTTCGGTCAACGCCTAACGCCAATAAATATTCTCGTAAGTGCCGCTCAACAGCAGACTCGTTGAGTTGACCTGGATAGTTACATGCCTCGGTGTAGCGTTCTAAGTCAGTCTGTGACATTGCGGATTGCCCCTGGGGAATATTCACGTTGGCGGATAACCTGATGCTTACCGGGTGGCGCGATGATTGTGTCGTGCTCGTCATGTTCAATAGCCACTCCGTTTCCTGTAACGTGTAAGAAAACCGCCATGAGTTTTGGGTCACGAAATAGCGCGGCGTGCTGATCCTTGATCTTGTGCGCGTGGCCGGTGGCCTCGCCATGAGCAAGAATAATACAACTATTCTCGCGCTCAACGACTTCAGCAGTGGCCGGAATTTCTTCCACTGGAACAATTAGAACATCGCCTTGGCGGATCATTTGCGTTCTCCCTTTAAGTTCACTTACCGCGCTAGAGACTCTAGGTGACTGTGGGCCGGGCTTGATACCGGCTCCGAATTCCGGCTACGGACGGGAGTTGTAGATACAAAGCCGAAGCTGCCGATCTTCTCCCTGCGTGTCCATCCACGCCGCCACAGTCCCCTAAAGCCTCCATTGGTTAGCGTGTTTCCTCACCTTCCGGTGGCGCTACAGTGGGTTCCGTCCTCAAATGACCACGGATTAGCTCCCGAACGTATTCAGGCAGTGGGCGGTCATCCTTGAGCGCCAGTTTCTCTAGCCCCACCAAATGCTCAGGCGGTATCTTAACCGAAAGTAGAACCTTCGCTGTCATGGCGGTTACAATAGGTAGGTCATTAACTCCTGTCAACCCATAGAAAGGCCCGTAAAATGGGCGTTCACAAAGTTGTGATTAACTTATGTAAGGTTACTGTTGACAGCAGTTAACCGTAGGTCTACATAGACAACAGAGACCGCTCCCGATCAGAGAGGAACCAATGACCTCCACTACCAAGCCAGCGCGTACGCCGCTCCCGAAGTTCGCAGAACTCTCGGCAATAAAGATTAGTCACGCTGGGCCTCGCGACAAGACCATCAATATCAAGGCGGCTATAAATACAGCGCGCATGATGGTCGTGGCCGAGACTCGCTCTAGCATGTGCCATGCCGACTTGATCGCGGCGTTAAAGGAAGCGCGGCAATGTATTCTTGCCGATCAGGGCAACGCTGTATTTCCGTGCGACCCCGATGAAATGCTTAATCGAGCAATGACAAAGGCTGAGTACGACGCTGAGACTTGGCGGCTTGTCGAAGAACAGATCGAACAAGATCACCTCATTACAGGTCATCGGCCTGAATATGATACCACGGCGATGAACGCATTCGAGGAAGCATTCGAGACAGAACGCAAGCGTCGCAGAGATTTACGACGGGGAAAGTACATCGCCGCCAAGAAAGCCCGCGCCGCCATCCCCAAGCAGAAAGGCGGTGAGACGTGAATACTCGCGGTCTTGCATACGCTCTCGAACAAGCGGGGATAATCCGCCCGCAAGATAATCGTTTATGGCGTGAACTCACTACCGCTGAACGCGAATCATATCTTGAGCGGGCGCGAGCCTTTCAAGAGCGCCAAGGACTACCAACAACGCACGGCTATATAATTCCAGTAGCGAGAGAACTTTATTTTTGGGATCGGCATGAACGTGACCAGCTAATCGGCAAAGTGAACTTGAGCAAATAGAAGGAATGAAACGATGACAACAATAACTGCTTTCTACAAAATTCATGGCCACGATTTTCATCGCGATGCCGAAGCCAATCGCATCGCCAACCGCTACCGCGCTAAGCTAGAAGGTAGCGGCACATTTCTTCCTACGCTAATGCGCGATATTCAATGGACTATACCTGAGAAAAGAATGAAGCAGTTTTTAACGGCACTCAAGCACGCAAAATTCCGCGTGCAAGTTGACAGTGGCGAATGATAATGACCTTCGAGCAAACCCTAATCGTCATCATCTGCGCTGTTCTAGCGGCAGCGATTGTATTCGCCGTAGCGGCACAGATCATTCACGACAAGAAGCTCCGCGAGTATAGGCGGCGCATGTCGGCGGCGCATGTGCGGGCGCTAATGGAAATTAACGGGATGATTGAACGGATCGGGAGGGTTACAGCAGAGAAGGATCAAGAGCCATGGCCAACGACGGCAACCCCGCCGATCTTGCCCGCGCGCTAGACCATGAATGCGTCATCATACCAATTCGTGAGAACCTATGGCGTGATCCGCCCCATACCGTTCAAAGCATCGTCGATGAACTGTTGCGGGCTGGTGTTGTACCGACAGAGCGGGAAATGATTTTCATTCAGAAGATCGAGGAACTGCGCGGGATAATCCGGCAGTTGAAAGATGCAACGGAGGGGGAGTGATGGCGACTCAAGTCTATAAAAACAAGATAGGGACTCGTCTTCCGTCCGTAACATCTATTATTGGCCGCTTTAAGGATTCCGGCGGGCTGATCCATTGGGCTTGGCAGTTAGGCATAGATGGCAAGGACTACCGCGCGGAGCGAGACAAGGCTGCTAATGCAGGAACTTTAGCACATCAAATGGTCGAGGCTCACTTGCGCGGCGAAGAATGGAGCGGGGAGGCTGATCCTGAATTGATTGGCAACGCCCGCGCTGCGTATTCAGCCTATCTTACTTGGGAAAAGACGACAAAACTAGAAATCAAACACTCCGAAGTTTCTCTCACCAGCGCTAAACATGACTTTGGCGGCACGCTCGATGCTATCGGTGAGGTTGACGGGAAACTTGTGCTTTTGGATTGGAAATCCAGTAATGCAATTTATCAAGATTATCTAATACAACTAGCTGCCTATGGTGCGCTTTGGGAAGAAAACTATCCTACGTTCCCAATCACGGGCGGCTATCATCTTTGCCGGTTCTCAAAAGAGGGCGGCGATTTTTCCCATCATCACTACCCAAAACTAGACGACGCATGGGAAGCATTCAAACTAATGCGCCGTCTATACGATTTGGATAAGCAGTTAAAAAAACGCGCGGCATAGGAGCCACCATGAAAACTTCTGAAACCATCAATGAGGTTGCTGCGGCTATTGCTGCGGCTCAAAAAGAGTTTCCGGTGATCGACAAGGCAAGAACTGCCAAGATCAAGGGAACGACCAAGGACGGTTCTCGCTATGAATACGAATACAAATACGCCGATATAGCGGACATTCTCAAAGCCATGCTCCCGATCCTAGGCAAGAACGGCTTGGCTGTCATGCAGGCTACAGTGATTGACACGGGTGCTATTTTTATCGGCACTCGCGTTGCTCATTCATCGGGCCAGTGGATTGAAAGCGAATATCCTGTTTGTTCGATCCAGGGCGATCATCAAAAGATGGGGGCCGCTCTTACCTACGCGCGTCGGTATGCCTTATGCTCGATCCTGGGCATCGCCGCTGACGATGACGTGGACGGCGAGATAGCATCCGAACCTGCGGCCCCCAAGCGCGAGCGCCAAGCTCCGATGAGACGGGAGCGTATCACTTACCAAGAGATTGACGAGAACGGAAGCAAACCACTCCCCCCGACGCTCCCCAAGAAAAGCCTAACCAAGTGGGCAGAGGATTTAATGGCGAAAGTTCCTACGCTTGCCGATCTTGAGGCCGCATGGAATGATACTATCGCCCCGGCTGTTGATGATGACGCGGTAAGCACATCTGATTCCAAGGCTATCGCCGCTTCATATAAACTGCATCAAGAAAGGCTCGCCAAGTGAGTGATGACGCCCCCGCCATGTTCCAAGGAACCATCCATGGGCTTAGAACAGTCCCGACGCGAGGCGTTGTACAGGTCACTGTGGAATGTAAGATCGAGGATCAGGCCAAAGTAGCCAAGATTGCTATTCATGGAGCTTGGGTAGCGGTTGCGTTGTTGAAAAGTCCGCCCGAAGAATCAATGAAGGCGAAAGGCAAGCGGACTTGGCATGAATTAAGCTCGGCAGAGCAGGCAGGCATTACGGCCAATGATCCGGTATTCTGGAAATATTTCGGCTCTGCGGATGAACATGACGCAGCTATACGCATTCGAAAGTTTTGTGGCGTTCTATCGCGTGCGGAACTAAATACTCAAGAGACCGCAAAACAACGCTGGGAAGAACTTCATTCCAAATTCACCGCATGGAAACTAGCAGGATGACACCCCACCGCCTTCGCTCAAAGCGACAGCATATGACTATCGACAAAGACAACGGCAACGCGCGGCTTACGCAGGTAAGACGCACAAGGCGAGAATTTCCAGATGTCGTGAAGAAAGAAGCCTTCAAGCGATCGGGCGGTTTCTGTGAGTGCGATCAGAAATGCGGGGTTCCGCTCATCACCGGCAACATTCGCTACAACCATCGAATACCGGATTGGATGGGCGGCGAACCGACACTGGATAACTGTCAGGTGTTGACCCGTAATTGCGACAAGCCGGTTACGGCGAAAGATCAATCCAACATTGCGAAGGCGAAGCGGGTTCACGTCAAAAATATCGGAGCGAAGCGGGCGAAACATCCGTTCTTCGGCTGGCGCAAGTTCGACGGCACGCCGGTCAGAAATCCTAGATTGAGGGAGCGAAGGACATGACAAAGGCTCAACGAAAGAATTTTAATCGTATAGCCCGTAACGCTGGGACGGAGTTTGATGGCCGCGCACGAAAAGCTCTTTTGGCATTAAAGGCGATGGGACTTATCATCATGTCAAATGCATACGGCCATCGCAGTTCATACGGCGGTTACGTTGGCGTGCGTTACATCTGTCATCTTACAGAAAAGGGGGAGAAAACAAGACTATGACCACCCCACTCACACCGGAGCGGATCGCGGAGTTGCGGGAGCGCTTACAGAGTAGCGCCATGAGCAACGAAACAGCAAGGAGGCCGTGGACTTCTCGCCGTAATCCACACACCGATCTAGCGTATGAGTGGTTTATCGAAGACGCGGACGGAGTTATTATCGGTGGGACCAGCACGGAAGCTCACGCCCGCTTATTCGCGGCGGGGCCGGAGTTGGTGGAGACGCTACAAACTATATTGGCCCTCCATGGCAAGCCACATAGAGACGAGTGGATCGGCGAACCTGCTTACCTACATTCTGTAGCGGTACATGACGCCGCCCGCAGCGCCCTCGCAAAACTCACCGAGAAAGACAACGACGCATGAGTACACATCTCAGAGTGAAATACCGTGGGTACGACCCAGAGCGCGACAGGATAGCGGAAGCGATCGCAGACCGCCACGGCTGCACTGGTAGCGGCGGCGGCTTCGATTACAGGACCGGCGAGCGCGATCTAGAGTTCGCCTTGCCTGAGCCTACCGGAGCCGCTATCGCGGAGCTGAAAGCCAGCGGGTTCAATGTAGCTATGCGTTTGCACATCGTTGCTGCCCTCGCAAAACTCACCGGGAAGAACACCTAACTATGCCGGGGCCTATAGCGTTTTTGGAAGCACACGGCTACCAGCTTCTTCCTAGTTGGCTATGGCGCAAACCGACGCCAGCGCACAGCGTTTCTGCGGCCGAATACGCATGTCTCCAATTTCTTATCGACGAGTGGGATTTCGGAGGGATCGGCCCATGACCTCCCCCACACCCCCACCCGACCTTGATCCTGTGGCGCTGGAAGCGGCGGCTCGAAAAAGCTACGAGCAAAAGGGCAAGCGCAAGGGCATCAATTATATTGGATGGGGTGAAGAACCTGACAGTATAAAAGCAGAATGGATTTTCGACGTTAAAGAAGCCATCACCGCCTACCTCACCGCCTCCCGCACTAGGGGAGAGGGGGGCGCGGCGGCAATGCGTGAGGCGGCTGCGGCGGTCGTTCGCCGCCATCAAGATATTGTCGGCTGGCAGCCAGGGGACAATCGTAACGGGCTTCTTCAAGAGATTGAAGATAAAATCCTCGCTCTCCCCCTCCCCAGATAAGGGGGAGTGATACATGACATGTGTACTAGCTATCCTAATCAGCGGTCTTACTGATATATGGGGCGTTGGCACATGGAAACTTGCCGATGAACTTGAGAAAATATCTTATGTCCAAATAGCTAAATTTGGCCCCGACCTGATCGGAAATTATGATCTTGAAGAAATCGTTTCAAAAATCAAAAGCCAAAGCCGTAGTCATTGTCGAATCGTTATCATCGCTCACTCAAAAGGCAGCAACATCGCTTTGGAAGTTGCTCAAATTCTGTACGACCAGGAATTTCCGGTCGATCTGTTGGTGACTTTTGACCCGGCGGCCCGACTTGAAATGAAGCCGATACGGGCCAACACGCTTCAAGCCATCAATTACTACCAAACCCGCGAGCTACTAGGGCGCGGCAGGCTTACCAAAACCAAGGCGAACCATAACACGATATTGGTTGAACGAAAGGAAGCGTTGCCGCATGTGACAATGCCAAGCGATAGGGGACTAATCAAGGAAATAATAGCCGATGTGAAGGCATTAGCTAGGCGTAAATAATTCTAATTTATCCCTATTGACTACTTTTCAATCCTATGTTTATAATACGGCAAATCAAAAGGAAACATCCGCATGACGCTCTCATTCAACGAACAGAAGGCACTTTTGCAGCTTTCCTACAACGGATTTATTTCCGATGTAGCGTTGAAGTCAAAACGTGCTGTCTCGCTACTCACACGGCTCAAAGAAAAAGGGTTGATTACATTTGACCAAGATGACGGCTATGCCCAACTTACGGAAGCCGGCGAAGCTGCCATTACTAGAAAAGGCAAATAAGCCCGTGACAATCAAGCCGCGCCGCGACACCAAACCGAAGTTTGAAACGCATGTCTATTTGACAGCGGAGGAAAAACAAGCCGTCCAACGCAGAGCGAAAGAAGAAAGCCGCAGCGTAACCGGACAAATCCTACATTACATCAAGCGCGGCATTCAGGCGGACGAAAAAAATGATTAACCTAATCTACAGAATCACAATGCGAGGCGATTGGATTGGCGATCTCGTCGCGCGCATTTTCTTTCGCTGGTATTGCCCGTATCCAATCAACGGCAATCTTACTGCGCGTTCCTGCATCGCCGCTGGGGATTGTGGTTGCAATAATAAGGAGCACTCATGCCACGCATCATCATAGATCGTTTTTCACTCTCCATCGCCGCTGTCGTATTGTTTATGATGATGGTGGCGGGGATTGTTATCCCGTGGCTATTCACGCTTAATGAATTCAACGTGCGAAGCTTTTGGGCCGGGATGACGGTAGCCTTCATATTCTGCGTCTGCGCCTGGATCATCAATAATGCCTTCGATCGTATGTCAGACGCGCAGCATTGGCATCGGAAATATAGCGATATGTTCGACTCGGCGCAGCGTGACCGCGAGCGCGCTAGAGCATTTGATAATCGCGAGAATCAATTGCTTCATGCCATCGAGCAAGCCCAAGGTTATATAACCGACCCCAACCGACGCAGAGGATACAAGGATCAGGCCCCGCAAGTGCTGGCTGAGATCGAGAAAGTATTGAACCCAGCAACAAGATCATTTGCTGAATTATCTCTTGATCCTAACGGGCTACTCAAGCCAGCCGTTCCGAATTGGCTTGCTCACGGCCTGCAACAAAACGGCCCCATTCCTCAAGTCAAAATCCCCCGGAGGTCAGCATGACCGATCCCATTGCAACCGACATGGCGGCCACGCTTGCGGCCAGCCCGACTATCAATGACCCCGGCAAGAAAGCCGCTGCCGAAGTCGACGCCGCCGCCAAGAACGCCGTCGAGATCGTCAAGCGGTCGATTAACAAGATGGAAAAGCTGATCGACATTCTACAGGAATCGAGCGACGGGCTACAGCGGCTTATCATAGAGTCGGTCGCAACGGCGCATGATGTCGCGCAAGCAGCCGATGAAATGGACCGGAAAATTCAATCCATGATGCAGGAAAAGAAATGACATGCGCCTCATCATTCGCCTTCATCTGCGCTCTGTTTTCGCCGCAATCTGACGCGCCTACTCACTTCAAGCCTGTCCCGAAACCTACGTTGGTGCAGATGATAAAGTCCGAGGCCGACCGTCAAGGTGTGCCTAGAATGCTTGCCGTCGCGGTCGCCAAGATTGAAAGCAATTTCAATGTTAACTTGAAGGGCAGCAACGGGGAACGGGGAGCGTTTCAAATCATGCCGCAGACGGCGCGCCACATGGGCTTCACCGGAGAAATATCCGAGCTATACAAGCCGGAGACGAACATTCATTATGGAGTTCGTTACTTGAAGGTCGGGTGGGAAAAATCAAACGGCAATCCGAAACAAACTGCCATCTACTTTAATGAAGGCTACCAATCAAGGCGCAAGCCAGTAGAATGCTGGAAGCAATGGAATTGGCCAACCCATAGACAGCGGTACGAATGCCGGTTGTTGGTAGCTGTGGAGAAAATGTGATGGCTATTCCCGTACAAATTCCACCGATAGAAATAATGGTGGAACAAATCGCGCGCCCTATCCGAGGCTGTGCGACAGATGAACAATACGCCGATGTTGTGGAGCGCGCCAAGACTGCGCTTTACCTTGCAATATCAGCAAGCGAAGATGAACTGAAACGTCTTTGGCATTTTGCCGGGTGTCCTTACGATCACTGTCAAAAGTGTATCGACGATACTGAATGGATCAAGAGCCTAGAAAGTCGCCTCGGGCCGCCATCAGCCAAATCAGTTCAAATATTACACGACACAAAGTAGGAGCAACAAATGACAAGAGCACCTGACCCGCCTCAAAGCTGGCATACTACTACCCCTCAAATCGTTAGGTCGCCAACCTACAACGATCAGCAAGAGATCGCCGATTTGACTCTTGGCGAACTTAGGACTTTGAGATTGGCGCTTAAACGAGCCAAAACAATTCTCGGCAATATGGCATTGGAAAATGAAGGCGCTATTTTTGATCGGTGGCACATTAGTCATGAACCACTACGCGCCGACGCCAAGAGCGCGCTGCCGGTAATTGACGATGCGCTTCGCATTTGCGACTTTGCAGATTAGGAGATCAAAGAATGCGGCCACACAAAGACGCTATCCGTCGCGGCGATGCGCCAGTGGTAGCTACACAAGGGGCCGCCGTGGGGGAATCGCCATCGTGCGCGCCTGACGAGGATACCCCACGTCAAACTAATTGCCTCACTCATTTACGCCAAACGCGACGGCAAACAGATATAGCCAGATATGTTGCCTTGGGGGTTGCCTTCACAATTCTATTCGGGCCGTTTATCGGGAGGGCGCTATGCGTTATTTGATTGCGGTTTTTGGTCTCATTACAGTGGTCGCTTGCGCGGTAGAAAGGGAACTCCCCCCCATAGACCACCCCGCTGACCTTCTAATTGAATCTAGCCCCGTTTCTGAGGCTCCGTTAGCACCTCCCTTGGACCTGGAAGCCAAGAAACGGTCCCGGCTACCCACCCCTAAGCGCATCCAGTACGGGGAAGTCGTCATCGACCCGTACATAGTGCAGCGCCCCAGGTGCGACCGAATACCGGGCCAGCCTAGTGCTGCCCATCCGACCATCAAGTGCGGCACTCGCATTCATGTGGTCGATGTTGAGACTGGCAAAGAGACTTTCGCGGTCGTCACACACCGGCTGTCATTGGAAGATGGAAGGATTTTGTATTTGTCGCCGCGCATTGGGAAAGAGTTAGGAATCAACAAGGTGCAGGGGGCTCAAGCCAAGATCGATATCATCGAGAAAGGCATGAGCTACAATGCGCCGAGGCCGTCGCCAAAGGACTTCAAACGGCCGATGGTTACTAGATGACCGCCAGCTACCCTCGCCCCTTGATCGTCAAGGTTCTAGACGACGACCGAACGATGTTCGAGGTATGCCTAGAGTTTTCCTACATCACCGAATCAGGCGAGCAATATTGGGTGCCAGTGAATTTCCCGACCGACTTTGCATCCGTACCAAAACCATTCCGCAGCTTGATTGATCGTGCTGGCCGCCATTCGCGCGCAGCCGTAATTCACGATTATCTCTATGCCTATCAGGTCCGCTCCGTACCGCGTCATAGAGCGGATCAAATATTTTTGGAAGCCATGACTACATCGAACGTCAAGCCGTGGCGGCGGCGGCTGATTTGGCTTGCAGTGAGGGCATTCGGGTGGATTGTTTGGAATCGGAGAAAGCTCACCTAATCACTTTTTGTTACATTGAACCGAAAAGAGAATTTTGATTTTTGCTCCTGCTAAGTCATTGATTTTTGAAAATCAGAAAAGTCGATATGCTATAATGCAATTGTCGGATGAATTTTCATCCGGCGTGCTGTTTGAAAATGAGGGAGAAGAATTATGCAGATTGACATGGACCTGTCGATCCCGGACTTCCTTGATCGCAAACTCCACCCTGAGCTAGTGGTCGAAGTGAAGTCCGAGCCGAAGCGAGAACGCGCAAAGAAGCCCACGCCGAAGCAGGAGACCGAGCAAGAGATTCGCAGGATTGCGATCAAGCGCCGCCATACAACGGTAGCTTTACGCAAGCCTCGCCTCTCTCGGCTCATCAAGGAAGTCCGAGCCGAGTTCAAAGCGAGGGGGTGCCTGTGATGCTACGCCCCATCAACAATGATAGCGGAGGTCGGCCCTACTGCGGACCGGCTGCTATTTCCTCCATCACCGGAGCTAAGACCAGCCTGATCTACAAAAAGATTCGTAGGATCAGGAACACCAGAGAGAAAAGCATACGTCAAGGTAACAGGCTTTTAGGCGGTAGTGTTTTCGCCCTTGACGGAAAGCGCATCCCTATTCGTGGGATGTATAATGGCGAGATAGTCGAAACCATGAAGCGGCTCGGGTGGCCAGTTAAAGAAAGAAGCGGCGACGAGATCGCGTTCTCGCTTGCCCGCACCATTTCACTGCCGAATCGGTCGCTCCGATCCTTTTGCGAGAACCGGGCGCACATGGGACCGTTCATCGTAGAGACCACACGACATTACGTTGCGGTAAGTCATGGACTGATCTGTGACACCAGAACCAATGGAGTGCCTATACCGTGGCAGCAATACCCCAAGCTCTCGCGTAGGGTGCGTAAGTGGTGGAGGTTCTAAATCAAGGACCGCGTTCTATGGACGAGCGCGGCTTTTCTCTTGCCTAAAAAATTAGCCCGCTGACCGGAACGGGCTAGTCTGTCCACAGAGGGAGGTTGTCACGAACAAGATATAAATAAGCCTAGAAAGTCAGATTGTCAATGCGATTATTTCTTCGCTCCTTCAATTCGATCAACTCGCGATCCAAGCGCCTGATATTTTTCTTCCAATCTGGCAGCGGTAATAGTGATAGCGGTTAATTGATGTAGGGCATTTTCAACCTTCTCAACTCTCTGCGAGACGGTACGCACATCGCTTGCCACACTCGCAATATCGAGTTTAACGCCGAAATAAATCCCAGCCCCTCCTGCAAGAATAGCAAGCGTCGTTAGTATATGACCTACGGTGATAGTCGGGTCGATACGAATTTCGTTCATGTTCATTTGCTCAACTCGATTTTGCGTTCTGATGCTCTGCGCAGTTTATCCCGAAGATTTGCTATTTCTTCCTCATAGAACTTCCGCGCTATCGGATCATTCGGAGGCGGATTGAGAATGTAGCCGCGTAACTGACGCGCATAGATATCCTCCGCTGTATCGGCTTGTGATCTATCGAGGCGTTTGATATCGCCTGAACTTGCTGGCAGCGGGCCGCCGAGAAAAAGCCATAAGCCAACAATGGAAACAATAGCTGCTGCTGCCGCGCCTGCTTGCAATAATGTTTTCATTTCTTTCCTACATTGGTCTTGCCTGCGTCCCAACATTTCGTCCGCTCGCCAAATTCATTATGTCCCAAAACGTCAGCGGCAAATTCCTGATCGTTCTTGACAATGTAGGACGCGGTAGCAGCTTTCATCCTGATAGGCTTCCACCCGTCACAATGAAATGCACCGCTATTCTGACAGCCAGCGATTGAGACGAGTAAGCCGCTGATCGCTAGGAAGCGCACGAATTTCATCGTCCACCTTTATGCGTGTTCTCAGATTCTCTAGGGACTGTTGCAGCATTTTCAACCGTTCGGCTTCCGCACCTGACGCTCGAATCTTGAAGTAGAGGATGGCTAGCCCGGCGGCGATCAACCCCCCTAGAGCAACATATCGACCGAGCTTCGATCCGATCAGCCATGCTAGAATCGCCATCACACATGATCCTCAACTATCTTCCGAATGCGTTCCTTGGCGATATAGACGAATAGCAGGACCACAAAACCCATGAAGCCGAGAATGAGCGCCTTGTCTTGGAACGGCAGATTCATGAACCATGTCCAGATACCGATAAAGAATGTAGAGATCGTTCCGAAGATGGTTGACCACAGCGTTGTGCTCTTGGCTTTCGTCTGAGGTTCGACATAGGGAGGCGGTAGCTCGTCAATCTTTTCCTCAACTGGCTTATTCGTTTCAAGTTGTTCTGTCTCGATTGCCATGCCATCAATCTTCACAACCCATTTCTGATATGCTGCTGCCATGCGAACATCATAGCGATTTTGAGCGTAGCCAGGGCCGTTATATTTCAGCGCGAATGATGCCCAATCGTGCAAATTGAGATACGGTTGAAGGCGGTTTTTCTTGATAAACCGCAACATGGATTCAACTTGTGCGACGATGCCGCCAGCCTGTAGTTCGTTTACCATGTTATTTGCAGAAGAGTAACCTAGGCTCTCCGCGTTCGCGCCTAGAACCTGCCCTAACCCCCATGAGCAAGCACGGTTCGCGCATTCCTCATCGACGGCTCTAGCTTTGGCGAGCACGGCAAGACGGCCTTGCGATGTTCCTTGGTCACGATAGGCAACACTGCGATCCCATTTCGGGGTTGCCAATCCTTGACTGACGGCTTTCGCAAGAGCGTCCTTATTACGCTTTTTCAGTTCACGGTAAAAAACATGACGCTCGAATAGAAGGCGCGGCGTCAAATTGTCTGACTCAAGAGGACGCCCAGCACTTTCAACCTCAGACACTGCCAACAACGAAGCGGGGTCAATCTGATCGCGTCTAGCAGTAGCTACGATTTCCTTGACAACTTGATCGGAGAACATCTTTCAGTTTCCCCTTACACTATGATAAGCAGACTTGATCTTGCCTACGACATAAGGCCATAGAGATTTGCTGGTAATCCAGCCGACCACAAAACCAGCCGAGAACAGAATGAAGATGGTAGTCCAGCTTAGAGTGAGATTCATGGTGTGCTCCTTTCCAACAAAACTAGGAAAATTTTCATATGTTATCTTCCCAACCCAGACATGCTATTGCTCCTCCTGCTCCACCTGCCGCCCAAGATATTGTAGTTGTTTCTAGTGTCATCCAAGCTGAAGAACCAGAATTTACCACAGAGCCTGCTAGTACGTGTATTGGAAATACCATACCAACGCTGCCGCCAGGTCCGTTATTAGCCCCACTATAGGACTGATTTGGTGCTACCAATACTGACCCTGCTCCTGCACTTTTCCATACGTTGGATGCGCCAACATGAATGCGACTCGCAGTTGTCGGAACTACGCTCGTAATAGAAGCAGCAACTAATGTTGGGCTTGTTATTGAAAATGTTCCTGTAATTCCACTTCCTATAATTGGAGAGAAAAGTGTGGGGCTTCCTGCGGCAACAACATATTGTGCAATTCTACCGTATTGAATTACACGATTGAAAATAGATGCTGCTGTAGTTCTGTTGGCTCCCAATCGTGCAAATGCAGTAAATCCTGCTGGTAATGTTGGGGCAGTTGCGGAAAGAGAACCTAGACCTGCCGTAACTCCTGTCGATGGGTTATAGATCACATACATGAAATAGAATGTGCTTGGAGCAATCGCGCCTGCATCAAGATCGTTTCCTCCCGCCGCGCCAGAAACAGCAAAGTTGATTGTGACGCTTACTGTTCTGAGACGATAAGCCGTTCCACCGGATGTTTCTACTGTTACTGCGTCCGCCGTAATATCTATTTGTGTATTCGGAGTTCCGGCATTATTCTGGGTTCGAAGATTTTTGAACCCCGCCGCGATAGGCTGTGCATTGCTTGGCTGATTCCAAGAAGTGCCGTCATAGAATTCAAGAAGGCCAAGCGTGGAGTTGTATCTGAAATTGGCGGCGGCAGGAACACCAGGCCGTTGCGCGGTGGTGCCGGATGGTATCAAAGCATGAGACGTGGAAGTAAAACTTGGAACCCCACCAACTGAATATGCCCCAGGTACAGCAGTAGCCGCTGGAAGCATGTCAGGTCCATTTGACCAGACTAATATTCTGTATCCTTGTGGGGCTATGGTAGTTGTGGCTGCACCAGCGGTTTGCAACGTAACAGTGAAAGCACCAGTCGTTTGATTATCTACTATGTAAAACCCGCCAACGGCAGGCCATTGAATGCTTACATTGGCTGCCAATACGCCGGTCAGTTGATAGTTGAGATTTTGTGATTGAGCTACAGAAAGAACAACATTGGCTGCGGCTAAAGCAACGGAGAGAGTGCCGCCTAAAACTGTGTCGAGAATTTCCATATCTGAATTAAGCTGAGAATCCCAGCTATTGATACTACCACCGTGGGTTGCATAAGTTAGGGCTTTATTACTTGTGGGTGAGGCCACGTTTCACCTATAGTCACATCTGCTGATATTGCTTGCCAGCGTGGCAGATAGTAACCGCAGGCGCTGCGGCGGTAGTCAGACCATCATTCCCGGCGCGGGAATAGTCTGCTGTTCAGTGGCGGCTTAGTCGGGCCGCTTTATCAAATCGTTCCTGTTCTTTACCATGTATTTGTATGGGATTAAAGGGCTTGGCTTTCGTTGGTTTGGTGCGGCCTCCTTTGCTGTGCAGGTGATTGTGAAGGAAGTTCTTCTTGGGCTTCCCCACCTTCCTGATAACCGACAACTCGACCGCCGCTGGAAAACGGAAGTTCATTGATCTGCGGGCGAGACATTCTTAATGCCCGCTCAAAGCGTTCTTTTTGTTCTTCCGTTCCATAAAGTTTGAAGTCCTTAAAGGTTCTGCTTTGTAGGCGAAGACGCTTCGTAGGGTCTATGGTCGTACCAACAATATATTTCTGATAACCTTTGGTCATGCCCAACTTTGACATTTCTGATATTGCGCCCTCAATATCATCTCTTTGAATCATCCGCCGAATGGACGGCAATGATTGATTAATTTTGAAGCGTTGAATTTCGCTTGCTCGGAATAACTCTCCTGCGGCTGGTCCGCCTGGCGCTCCTCTTGAAAATGTCATACCGGCAAAAGGACCAACAGTTTGAAGCCAATTTAATTTTTGATCTCCTTCACCTGTAAAAATGTCATGTGTTGACCGTACAGACTGCATAGGTAATCTTGATTCCATGAATAACTTCACCACTCGTCCAGTATTTTTAACATGCTCTACTGGTATTTCGGCATAGGGATTATAAACTTTGCGGCCAAACCCTCTGTCATTTGACATCCATTGGAGAACTGGACGCGCTAAGGTTTCCATTTTGCGAACGAGAAGATCGGGATTGCCTCCAAGCATTTTGAACCAGCCAATAAATTCCTCTCCAATCTTTCCCGGCGGTAGCCGCATATAAATACCAGTTCCGTCTTTTGTATATCCAACAAATACACGGTCCTGTTTACCGGGTTCATTTTCTGAAGTGACTCCTAGGTGTTCAAGAGTTGAGAATGGATTCATTAAAACCGAAGCTGGGTGTTCTCTAACCCGGTTTGTCAATTTATCTAATCTGTCAAGATAACCACGTCCAATATTATCCCAATCTTTTTCGCCCCGCATTTTATCAACGGTGTCTTGAAGAATTGAATTGCCAGCATAAAGCAACGCAATATCCATCGCGACAATAGCTATGGCTTTACGCTTTGCGTAACTTTGTATCTTGGAAAGAGATTCAATACCAGAATCTCTTGCTATCTGTGCTTGGACATCTCTCGGCAACCCGACAAACATATCTTTCATCGCACCAAGATTTCCAAGAGTAAAACTTCTGGAGAACAATGCCATGTTGGCAATCTTTCTAGCATTATCAGACATGGCCTCACGCGGTAGAGCACCGGCATAACGATTGGCAAAATGGGCAGCAAATCTGCTAGATGACCCACGATCAAAACCTTTCCCCATCATGTCATCACGAATGTTTGTGTAGAGACCAACTTGAAGATCACCTACACGATCCCAAAGCAAAGTATTGTGCCAAAAGTCTCCAGCTTTATCTATTGATTCCATTACTTGTCGCTGGACTTGTTTGGTCGTCATTCCTTTTTGAGGAAGATAACCAACAGTGTGAGCAAGAATTTGAGAAGTCCATGACCGACCAGGAGTTAAGGTAGGTTCCTCCATGATTGAGGATATGTCCTGATTGAAATATCTGCGGCCAATAGGATCAAGACCAGCCTGAATTGCTTCCTGCATTGTTCCGATATTATGCTTTGCCTTATTGCCCTCGAAATATATTTTTCCAGTAGCAACTTTTCCTGGCGTCGCAGGTAAGGCTCGTCCCCACTCCACCATGTTATGAATCAGTGGCGAATACATAATAACGCTCATAGTTCTTCCTTTAAGGGACATCAAAAAATCATACAACGCGCCAGATTTTTTTGTAAGAATAGAGCGCATGGGACCTTCAAACTCTTTACGCATATAAAGCGGGATTTGCTCGAAAACAGGTTCTCCTCTGTTATTTAAGATAGGAACTATTTTACCTTCCTCATTATTCTGAAACTTTGGTCTCCACGTCTTGAAAGACGGATGATCAATATGGAACCAATTTTCATGTCGTTCACCTGGCCGTCCTTCAGAAACAGTTTCATCTCCAACCGTCTTCCCTATTTCTTTTATCTGATTGATAAGGGAACGCCACGCAATTGCTTCCTGTAAACGTGCCGTCACAAGTGGTAATGCGCGAATGTTGCGGGCTACTTCAACATCTTCACCTAGCTTAGACCTAGCAGCAGTCTCAGTTTCTTCTGCCGTCAGATATTTTCGGTGGCGTAATTGAGGGGTTGATGTACGAACATTAGTTCCAATGCTGTCTAGCCCGCGTGCTCCGCCTGGAACATTACCAGAAACTGAAGACCCGTATTGTCCATCTTCTGTCATTTTAACCATCATTCTAGGAACGTAAGAAGGAAGACCTTCGCCTTCCACCATTCCTAGATTCCGTGCGGTTTCAAATGTTCTTTGTGCCGAGTCCTGCAATGCTTCTACAACAGCGCGGTCACTATGATTCAAGCGAGAAAGTCCAATACCTACTGTTGGTGCGCCTGATTGACGAGCAACACTTTCTTCATCCGCTGCTTCCCACATATTTTTTAGTTGTTCAGGAGTAAACTTCTTGGCTAGATGAGCATCAATTTGATTCCACTCGTAACGAGCAAGTCTAACATTGTTCATTGTATCCTTGGCAGCAGCCCTAGCTTGCGGGGAACCCATAGACATGGGAGCAATTTTCATTTGAAAATCACTAACTATTGGCTCAATGGCCTTTTTCGCGGAAGACGCTATTTTAGGAGCAATGTAGTGACCTGCAACAATCGGAACGCCCACTCCTGCTCCAATCACATAGGTCTTTGCAATATCTTCCACACTTGGCATCTCCCCAATAACGGTAGAAAATGTTAATTGCTGGCCAACTTGCAAGCTAGGCTGAACTGCAAAAATCTGTGCAAGAGCTTCCGAGATTGCCCGCTTGGCAGCGGCTTCACCTGGGATCACCTTTAATGCAGGAGCACCTGCCATTGCTGCACCAAAAACAGCAGCAATTCCTGACTGAACATAAGCCTCATTAACAGCCGCGTCGTGTTCTAACCCACGCTTGCGAGCGCGCTGGTAAGCAGGAGCAAGTGATTGAATCGCCGATCCTAGTGCAAATCCTCCCATGCCACCAATCAATGTTCCAGCGCCGGGAGCTACTTGACTACCAGCCAACGCTCCAAGAGCACCAGTAGTTAATGATGGCCATCCTCTTGCGGCTCCATGGAGAATGTTTGCCGACCACCACTGAGGATCAGTCCATCCCTCAGAAATTGGTTGCTGTAATAACTGTCCTACATGACTTGTATCAGGTTCTTGGGTTGTTTCTTTAAATGGAGTGTCAAGCCCTGCTTCTGCTTCTTCCAATCCCTCTACAAAACCCTTGCGTAGAGCTTCTACTGAAGTTCCAAGAAAACTTGGTTTATCAGGTTTTGGAATTAGTGCATCTAATTCAGCAAATGGCCCAGACTGTTCATATTTAACAGGCGCTGCTGGAGAAAAATCTTTAGATGGGATTAGATCATCAAGTTCTGAAAAGTTATATTTTGGTTGGCTACTAAATGCTTCTTCGGGCGCTCTCGGGTCGGTTTTAACAGGACCTGGAGTAATAAGTATTTGTGGACGCTCGGAAGACGGACGAGGAATTTTGGGTAAATCAATTTCGGGAAGTTCTCCTCCTTCTTGGTATCCTTTTATCTTCTTAAACATTTTACGGCTCATTCAATTCATTAGGATCAATACCATTCTTCTCCAGCCATGCTCTCACTTTATTCTGGTCGGCTCCTTCGCTGATAACTTTCTTGGCTCTCGACAATGCTTCTGATTTAGAAGAATTTCCTGTAGTCTCTGTAGAAATTCCACCTTTGATCTGTGAAGCATATTCAATAGCACGCTGTCGAATTAATGCCGCAGGGTTTTTCGGTTGCGGCCACATTCCACTGACTTCACGCTGCGCCATAGAGAGTGCAGATTTGTTTATGTCTGCATCTCCCATCTGCCGTCTCCCAGATGCAAATTCTAAGGCGCGCTGTTTGCCGTCTTCTGTATTGGCATCTTCAGGATGGGCAGAAAGCCAAGCATTATATTTCCATTCTGTAGCAGACGGTCCTTTTGAACTTGCTTTTGCGCTGATCGGCGTTGATCCAATACGTTCCTTGCCTGTACGCCTGTCAAGATAGACAGGAAGATTTTCTGAATTATTCCCGATGTATTGAAGGTTCTCACGCGAGAGCAACCCGCTCTGATACGGAGTCATCTTGGTATATTTGTCTCGATGCTGTTCTGCCTGCTGCAACAACCGTTTGGCAACCAGATCAACCTGCCGCTCGCGTCCTTCTTGTGTCCGCTGTTGCTCAAGCACCTTCACCCCTTCCAACCCACCCCTTCCGATATTCACCCCAGCATAGGGGGAAGTCCCGGCCATCATACCCAGTCCTGCCGCCGTAAGAGCTAGAGAGGGTGATCTGGCGAATTGCTGTGCTCTAGTACCTTCTTGTGGGGCCATGATCTCACTTTGGGGGGCCATTGGGTAGGGCGAGCTACCATATTCCGCGCCTTGGGCTTGGGGAGGCCCTACAGGCGGTATTCCCGGCTTTAAGGGTAACGGGGTAGGCTGAGGGCCTTGCGCGCGTTGGGCGGCCAACTGGGGCACAATGGATGGCATGTTTTGGGCGAGGAACGGGTATTGGCCTAGGTTTGGAGCATTTGTCGGGTCCATAAGACCGAGTATTGGCTGTTCTTCCTCGACATCGCCGCCTTCTTCATAGCCTTGATATGCGGGGTATGGAGAGACGGTACCGCCTCGCGCCCGAATACCAGCCCAAGGATCATAGCCGCCAAAAAGCCCGCTGCCAGGAACAGTACCGAATGGTCCGCTGAATCCTCCACCCCCTAATCCACCATACATACTAGCAGCGGCTGTCCCCGCACCTAAGAGTTGGCTCCATATCGAAGGCGCAGGCTGTTGAGTTTGAGTTGTGCCGCCCATGCCGGGAGCCAACTGGCTGGTCACACCAGACAGAAACTGTGAAGTCTGAAACGGATAAGCAATACGGGCCAATTCCTGTTGGAACGGCGACATCAGCTTGGCTTGTTCTAGCTGCTGTTGCTGGCCTCCGGTTCCAAGCAATGCGCCAGTTCCTTGCAATTGCGCTTGTTGTGCCGCTGGTCCCATCATGGAAAAACCAAAACCGGCATTGGCCTGCCGCATCTTGTCGGCTTGAGCGGCTTGCAGGGCGCGGTCATAGATACCGGCCATTGTCTGACCAGTAGCCAATCCTTGCTGCCGCCCTAGCTCAGATTGCCCGACTGCAATACGATCAGCACCCACGCCGCCAGCAACGCCTGTCAGTTTTCCGGTTATGTCTCGGCGCTGCTGGCCGAATTGTTCGTTTAGATTATCCATGACAAACTTGGAATATGGATTAAGATAATTGGCTGTTTCCGCGCCCGTAACCGGAGCGGCGCTCTGGGTCATATAGCCTGCACCAGTATCAAAATACGGTTGGGCAAATCCTTGTGTATCTCTTACGTTCTGAAAAGCCGTCAATTGGTCGGGGGTAAAACCAGCTACTGGCTGTGCAGGTAGCTGAAATGACTGATTGGCAGCGTTCTGCGCCATTGTAAGAGCTTGATTGGCTGAAGCTCCTACCGCCGCATTGGGCGTATAAGTCGATGTGCTCCTGCCTTTACCGCCGCCGCAAATGACACGCTCTCCTATCAAATTGCCATAGCTATGCTTGATCCATACACACTTCCGCTACCCTTACCACCATATAGGAAAAATTCCCCTACCTTTGGCAACATACGCCGGTACAGACGACACTTGGCTTCCGTCCTTTCATTCGACACTACACCAGTCAATAACGGTAATCCAGTAGCGTCAGTCTGATCCTTCATCCATCTGATAAGAGACTTGGCATGTTCAGACTTGCGGCATTCTGGATCGACGAAAACAAGAAATTCCTCAAGATGAAATTTGGATGAGTACCAGTAAGAACCTATCGTGATGAAGGCTAATCCTTCCAACGCTCCTATAGGACCGATAACACCAATCACTCCGCGTGGGCCAGTATCCCACTCTGGAATAAGTTCCGGCTGCAAAACTCTGGTCAGGAAGAAATCCACCTTTTCTGGCGAGAGCGGGAACATTCCGTTTTCACGATGGCCTTGAAGCAGAAGACGCCAGCATTCTACTCTATCTTCCGGCTTTGCCGTTCTGACGGTTGAAGGACAGGTCATTTATGCGGCCCCGCCAGATTTTTTGTTTCATTGACATGCTTCTTTCGTGCTTGGGTAATAAACTCATTCATAATCTGATGGCCCCTATCCAAGTCACCGTCGCCTATCTCCATGACCTTTTCTGGGCTAATCACATATTCACCACCTGCTGCCATGATCTGTGTGACTTCACTTTCGTCGTCAACTTCGCCGCCTTCAGCCCGCAACATTCTTGGCATCCTTGGTCTTCCACCAGTTCTAGGCAATCTCATGCCGTAAGGTCCGGTATGAAACATGTGATCCAAGATTTTGGCCCCCCCGTCTGTATTACCTTGACCCAATCCAGACACCACATCTGCTGGAATGATGGACGAACCGGATGGAACACCTATATTTATCTTGTCGGTTCTGCCTAGAATGGGAGAGCGGATAAGTCCTTGCCGGAAAAGATTTCTGGCTGCTGCGCGCATGAACATCGGTGTCGTGCCACCAGCCTGTCTTCCATATTTGCGGGCGTTGGAAAGTGCGATTGCAACAGCCTGTTTCTGCGGGCGGCCAGAATGAATAAGTTCAGAGATGTTCTTTGATATGGCTTTTTTGCTTCCTGATTTTATCAGCGGCATGTGTTCACCTAGATGGGTCCATATCACTACATTCCAATAATGTAAATTGACCCACCAGTGAAGTTGCCTACGCTTGGAGATAGTTCAATAGCATTCAACGCTGTTGTTGTAGGAAGTATATAATCTGTTGTACCAACAACCTTGGCTGGCTTTGAAGCACCGGATACATTAAATCCATAAATACAAGTATATGGAGAAAGAGCACCAGCAAATACTCCATTTAATTCAATAGAAGTTTGATTAGTCGTAAATCCTCCAGCACCCATTGAACGATAATCTCCTAACGCGCTTAAATATGTTGCACCATTATTCGTACTGACACGAACTCTGCGTATTGAGGCCGCCGAACTCGTAACATCTAGTAAAACAACATAAACAGCAGAGTACCCAGAAAGGTTAATAAATGGAAGTGATGAAACATCGCTTGAATACGTCCATGAACTTATTAGTCTCCATCCAGTAGCAGATGGTGTTTGAAATGTGGGATCGGCAGAAGTGCTAACCCATGTCAGAACTTGTCCTGCACTTGAACCAGATACAGTCGTGAAAGGACTTGTTCCTTCTCCTAAAAGAACTCCATGAGCAGCAAACGTAGAACCTCCCGTCCCGCCAAGCGGAATAACATTGGGATTATATGAAATGCCGCTCATACTTGTGTATAATAGGTTCGTCCAGATACCTGGACAGCCGCGCTGACGTTGAGGATAAACGCGGAGTTGGACGCAAACGTAAACCACGGATGGGCATCATAGTCAAAAAATGTGGAAGCTGCCGCCGTATATGGCATTGGGCCGGTCAATGAGACAACTGAACTTTGTATCGTGATATTGGCGGCGGCAGAAACAGTATAGAATAATTTGTAAACCCTGATCGTCTGATTAGCTACCGCCGCCACTATCATATTGCTTCCAGCACTTGAGTTGATCGTTGCCTCGCTTAAAGTGATTGTCGGGAATGTAGCACTCAAGGCTGTAGTCAGTGTATTAGCTATACTGCTTAATGCGGTAATCACACTTGGAATCTGTTCCCCGACATTATTGATCGCGGTAACATTGTTCTGCGCGGCGGACAGAAAGGCAGGAGATTGAGCGATATTCCTGGTGGTTTCTTCAGCCATTAGCGTCGTCCTGCCGGTGCCCAACGATAGCGTACTCTACCTAATCTCCAAAAGCTGCCAAGATCGCTGCTTTCAGCTTTCATGGACATTAACCTACCACGAATTCTTACGTTCAAATATTCAGTTGCCGAGGTGACGGTATAAGGTCCGTAGGTTCGTACAGGATCACCAGGATAATCAACCGCATAAAACGTCACTAGCACACTCGCGGTCTTGGCTCCACTATAGGTTCCGAACTTGAAGTCAGGAATGATCCAGTCGATGAAGGCCAATTCGTTGCCGTCATTGATAGCCCACCACCCGCTCTTGAAAGATGGACTCATGGCAACGCCACCGGCATCATTGGTGAGTTCGTGCTGCCAGATAAATCCGCTGGCGTCCGTTCCTATCGGATTTCCCAATACGGACGTATCTGTCCATGCGGTGCGCTGAAGTAATCCATAGTCCCAAACTTTTCTGGTCGTGTCGTATTTGACATACGAATCGTTTTCTCCCGTACTGGTGGCGGACGGGAAGAACCAAGTCACTTCGTTATACATGCTGTTGGTGGCACAACGTACTTTCGTCTGATAGGTTGAGTTCAAATTCTGAAACATGAAATCCCATACCGAGCACGGAATATCGGAAACGCCATTCGCTCCCAAAATATATAAATTATTCACGCCCGCCCAATAGACTTCACCATTCAATACTCCGGCGGCATGAGGGCCTATCAATCCGCATCCTGTGCCGACTCGGTTGAAATTGTAAATTACACCCCCGCCCACATACTGCATTACCCATACATCAAGATCAGTCCAGATGATCCCCTGGGTCGGAGCTTGAAGCCCCCCCATAATCATCGAGCCAGTCGGGATGTGAAAACTTCCAGCCGTGGTTTGGGAAGAAACCGTCCAATTGGTATAATCAAGAGCGTCACACCAGCGAACCAGAAGCTGATCCTGCACTCCGCTGCTTTGGCACGATCTCCACGCCACCAGAATCTGTTGCGGCATGGAAACAAAAATGCCGCCATTGAAAAACGGGGCGGTATGAATCACGCTCGCGTTGGTAAAACCACTATTGGGCGACCATACATAAATCGGCCCATCAACTGGACAGGCCAGCAGGGCTTCTCCCCAGTTCGCTAGTGTCCAATCTGTAGTAGTGATAGGAGTCCCAATAGCTGAGGTCGTCGTGCTTCCTGTTCCGTATCCGCCCAATCCATACCCACCTATGCCGTATCCACTTCCTGCTGGCGGCTGCCCCAAAGTCACATAATAGACAATCTGCACCAGACTGCTGTTCATCGTAGCCGTAGCAACAGCGGACGCCTGAGCAGTGAGATTGATGGTGAACGAAGTCGTATCAATTACGGTATCAATTGCGTATTTTCCCTGAATTGTCTGACTGGCAATGCTCGTCCCGGCAATGAATTGCTGATAAAGTCCGGTCGTATCGGTAAATCCATGATCGGGCAGAACGACCATTACCATCGCACTATTCAATGCGGCCGTGAAGGTCGGAAGTATTCCGCTGCTGGCTATGGCGATTGAAGAATTCTCAGACGCTATGATCGTCCATGAACTGGAACCGCCGACCGTATTGATATGATAGGCACCATTAAGAAGAATCCCTCCGACATTGACGGGCGTATTGAAATACACTGTATCGAATAACGATGCGCTGCTATTCGGGTCTTGAACGGTGACGATGTTCGAATTTGCCCCGACAGAAAAAACAGGAGAAGGATTTGTGGTTCTTGTTTGAGGAGTAATATCATTATTTGATCCCAGTGTAATCACACTGAGACTTGCTGTAGCTCCTACTCCTAAATGTTTGTCAGAAGACAATCCCTGCCACGGATGAATTTCCTTGATGGTAGAACCGATAGGAAATCCATAATAGGATTGCCAACCGCCATATTTCTGTATCATCCCGTCCTTGAAGCGAACGAGATTGCTTTCGGAAATACCAGCCTCGTTCAAACTGGGCGTTGCTTCAACTTGTACGCCGGGCCGGAGCAGAACCGATCCCATTGCCATTGTTCATGCTCGCGGAGGCGTTGCAATGGGATTGGGTATCTGGCTTGTCCATCCTTGGCTTTGATATCTTTTACGTAACTCCTCAACACCGGCTGATCCGAATAATTGTTTATATTGATTTTCCCATGATTGGGCTTGCTGAGGGTTATCACTTTGACTCCCAAAATCACGCACATAACCGCTAGCGAACACCATCGACGCGGCAATAAATAAATCAGGCAAATTCGTTGTCAAAAATGTAGTCGTGTTGGTGGAAGACAAAGCCGCTGGCCTGATTGTTCCGGTAACTTCCATTACATAAGCGGCATCCGGCGACGGCCCAAGAACAACCTGTGTATTGCTCATCATGGCAAAAAATGCCGGTAACGCTCTATATTGCGCGGCGGAAGGATAGACGGCATCAATCCATTCCTTTGAAACCGCTGTCAGAGGATTGCGAACTCCTGTCGCTGCCGCCGCCCCGGCAGGAGTAATTGCATTCATTTCCTCGACAACAACAAAAGTCCCAGATGCAGTAGGAAGCGTAAAGGTTCTTGTTCCTGCTACAAGAGAAGCAGAACTGTCGGTGACGCGGGTGGAGATGAGGTCGAGTTCTCTGTAGCACCGACCTTCCGCATAATCTATGCACCCCGGCAAAAACGTAATGAAATTTGCATCGGTTGATCCAATGACGAGTAAATTGGAAAGCTGATTCGTGTACGTCTGGTAAGTTAAACTCATGACGACCTCGAATATTCGCCATGATACTTACAAGCCGCATAAGAATATGCCTTATTTGCTTGTTGAGGAGTATCAAATCTTCCTAGATAGATTAATCTATTATTAATTCTTATTGTGGAAATCCATTTATTCTTACTTTTGTAAGCGCCCTTATACCCAGACTTAGTACATTTATATACACCACAATTTGCCTTATTTTGCGATCTTGTGGCCTCTCGCAAGTTTGAAATTTTATTGTTAAAAGTATCTCCATCAATGTGATCAAGTTGTTCTTCTGGCCATTTACTATTGAAATACAACCATACTAAGCGGTGGGTGTAATAAGATTTTTGATCTATACAAATGCGTGAATATTGTCTTCCATTTCTCCATCCGTTTTCCCAACCAGCAATCTTACCAGCTTTTATCATAGAAGAATTTTTATGAGTCATAGACTTCCAATAAAACTTTCCAGTTTCATCTGAATAGTAAAGTACCTCTTTTAATCTTTTAACGGTTAATGACATAAGTTTATATCCCAGAGTTTGGTTGGGAAGCATACAACGCTAGTTGAGCTATAGCAATAATACTTACTCCGTCTCCCAAAAAATTAATTCTATGATACTGATAATCGCCGCCCGTAGGTGTTGCATCTATGGACTCCCCATTGGTTCCCGTCGTGGTCCCGGTATAGAGACTTGTCCATGTCGTATTGTTGGTTGATCCTTCAAATCTGTATGCCACAGCGCCGGAAGCTAGAAACGGAGTGTTGTTCGGCGCGGTGGTGATAAATCTGGAAACATTGTAGGTCTGCGTCGTGGCATCCGCTGTAATGGGCTGTGTTGCTACACCCCAGTTCTTTCCTACCGTGTTAAAATATCCAACAGTTGATGGTCCAAGCGAAGCGCAGAAAGCAAATCCCTTGTTCGTGTTGCGGTCAAAGGCTGCATTCAGGCCACCGCCCTGAGCCATCGTCCCGATGGCATCGCCTGCACCGATGATGGAACTAATGGCGATGGGAGATAGTGGATTGTTGGCCGAAGTATAATTCTCAAGACGCGGGTTGAGAATGGGAACAGGATCGGGCGGTATTAGAATTGTACGAAGTTGCTCATTGGGTTTGTCCATACATGATGGGCAGACAAGCAATCTTAGGTTCTGTAGCTTTGTTCCTGACCATTGGAATTGCCATTGGAGTTGGCGATGCAAATATCGACCGCCACACCGATCACAAATAGCGTGTGCTGAAGGACGATTCGGATCAACTGAAGCATGTCCTTGCGGGCGCATTATACAGCCCTCGCAAATTCACCAAAAAGTTCTGTAGCGGTTCTTATATAAGCCGCCTTGGCCTCTCTGAATACATGAAAACTACCAATATATTTTCGTTTCCTTTTACATTGAATTGTAACTTTATATTTTCCAGCTTCTTTATCAAAAAATACGCCCTTAGCTCCACTTTTATTATTTTTGTAAGTACGAGAATTTCCTTTATTCTGAGACAGATTACATTTTCTTAAATTCTCAATTCTATTATCTAGACCATCTCCATTAATATGATCTAGTTGTTTAGCCCATTCACCATGCTCAAGAAGCCATGCCAACTTATGAGCATAATAAAATTTCTTATCTATCTTAATCATCAAGTACGGTCGATTCCTTCCAATACTTATTGTCCCAGCAGTACGACCAGGTTTGATACTTCCGCGCGATACTAACCAAACAAATATTCCAGTATTGCTATCATATGATAGCAAACTTGAAACATAGCCTTCTGGTAATGATCTTTTCACTTAAAATATCCTGACAAGCCCGGCATAATTTGGAGACTCACATTTTCTTGGTCTTGGGTTGCTGCGAGACTCCACGCCCTCTCAGCTTTCTGCTGCATCCGCTGTTCCATCTCAGGCTTGTAAATCTCAGCAAGTCTCCAAGCAAGAGCAGCTAGAAAAGCATCCAAAACCCGATACGGAACTTCCACGTTCAGCCCACCAGCAAGAATGGCATCCATAGTTTGTCGGCAGGAGAAATATTTTGCCACATAAGGACCATTACCATCTGGTACTGGATAAAAAGTAATCGTCGGGGAGATAAGTCTGTCGAACCAGAATTGATTCGGTGTTCCCTGCTGTGTCTTGACAGGCAACGCCGCGTATTCTGTACGGCTCAATGGATAAAGATAACGGTCTGTAGTAGGTGAACCAGAAGAAATATAAAGATCAAGAATCATCACTGTTTCAGCCGGGACAGTATAGGTAGCTGTACCTTGAAGAAGCGGAACAGTTTGTAATCCTACCGTCCACAACGAAGGCTGCAAATTACTCCATTCGGAAAGAACAGCATTTGCTGATAACTGTGCTTGGTACAAATGAGATTGGGTAATTTCAGTCGGGCGAATCTGGATGCGACCGAAGGCGTTGATGATTAGTTCTCCACCCGGAGGATTCCAATCGTAGGTTTTTGAGAGATTCACGGTCATGGGTCAATTACCCTGATAGTTCCCGTCTGCGCCGGATTTGTGGTGACGGATGAAGAAACCGACCAATCCGCATTTCCCAAATCTGCCGGTGTCGAATCCCACGTCCCTATCCAAAAACTGCCCGATAAAGTTAAATCAGAAGTCGTCGATGTTGCAACACCACTGATGTTATAGGTAATCGTAATGGATGCTGATGACGGATTGACAAGCGTGCCAGCCGCATTGACGAATTCGGCAACGAATTGGGCGGTATTTCCTCTCGTCAAATTCGTTGGCACATTCTTCTCCTAAGACGATATTTCGATGATACCGACGTGAGCAAAGATCGTCGATACGACAGCCGTAGACGTATAAGCGAAATTCGGCACAATTTCAACTACGCTGACTCTTGCTCCGGTCAATTCCGAATATCTGGCAAGTGCCGCCGCCATCATATCCGGCGTCTCGGTGGCTTGCAGATAGAGCGTAATCGGCGAGATCACCTGCACCAATGTCTGTTGCAGGCCGGGAAGAAGAATTGGAGGATAGCGAACTGGAAGTGAGAAGTTGGCGTACCACTTGTCCGGGAAAATCAGTTCTTGAAAGACAAATTGTGAGAAATAGAATGATGGTTGCGTGGCAGCAGTAAGACCAGGAAGAACACGAACAGGATCAGATAGCCAATTATACCAATCTTTCGGGACTACCGGGATTGGATTAAAGGCAAGTGTCTGTTGTATTCCTTCCAATAATCTTGATGGAGTACGAACTGGATCGGAAAGCCATCCATACCACCCGAACGAAACAAACGGATTTGGATTGAAAGTAAAATATTGTTGCAGCCCTTCTTGTAATCTTGGTGGGGTACGAACAGGGTCAGATAGATTGTTGAACCAACTAAACGAAACGATCGGGTTGAGATCGGTCGTGAGTGCCCGCTGAGATGCCTCAAAAAGCCGTGGAGATGATAAAACGGACGGATCGGAAAGCGGACTGAACCATCCAATGTTGATGATTGGAGTGGGTTGGGATTCAAAATAGTGCTGTTGGGAAGCGGGTAGCGCAGGCAATATTCTGACTGGTTCAGAAAGATTATTGAACCAACTGAAAGAGACTTGTGGGGCAGAGTGGAAAGCAAGGTCTTGTTGCCCTCCTTCAATCAATCTTGGCTTAAAGCGAACAGGTTCAAACCAAGGTTGGTGCCAGCGATCTTCGGTAACAGATTCCGGTTGAGTAAGACCAAACGGATTTTCAGGAGATACTTGTTGTAGTGACGCTAGAAGTCCAAGTTTTATCCTGACTGGTTCTGAAAATGGATTGAACCATTTATCGGCAAAAATATCTTCGGCAACGACTGAGACTGGTCTAGTTGTGGCTTGATATTGTATCTGCCTGATTTGCGCTGGTGGCTGAGACCAGCCTGATGGGAAATATGCTGGTGCCGGTGATGGAACAATTACATTGAACGCACCAGCAGCAATAAGTGCAACAGCTATTTTTCTAGAATTTATAGGATTTATTGGTTCGGATAATGGTTGTCCTACAAAATTATGTTGCCCTCCGCCAACATCACCTACAGCAAATTGACCTACTGCGCCAAAGCCTGGCATTGTTTTATTCCATCAGCGCGACTTCGGTTATCGCTCTATAGCCGGGCGTTTTAGATCACGAGCACAACTCACCGGAACGATGCCCCGAAGAAGGTAGGCTCGCCGATCGTTCCTACCGGGTCGGCACCAATCGAAAGACCCGATTGAGCCGTCGCAAAGACGCTAGCTCCGGCTGAATATCCGTTGTACGTGCCGAAGGCACCGGCCATCGCGCTGTCTGCAATCTCTGAAACCCCGGAAGGGGTAAAAGGCGGGGCACCCGCATTGTCGTAAGCAGACGCAATGTAGAAGGCTACTCCACCAATATCGACGTTCACCGTTGTCGCAAGCGGGTCCGTGGTGTCCGCCCCCGTGCTTGTGGGCGTGAGGCTTTGCAGCCCGGTGAGCGATACGCCAGCCATCCCGATTGCGCGGACCGGATTATTGTCAAACACCGCCACGATCGAAAGCGACGTGCCGCCGGAACCATCCGCAACGGCCCAAAGCTCGACACTTTGGATGCCACTTGCTGCCGCTTGTTCGCCAATCTGTGTACACGATATGCCATTCGCCGTCATCGACGTAATCTGTGAGATTACGCCGTCGCCACGACTAGCCACACCGATCAGAAGGTGCGTCCGCGCGGCCGAGACCGTTACGCTGGTGAAGGTTCTAGTCGTTGTTCCGGTTGATCCGGTCGTAGCGAAACTTTCCAGTATAGCGATATTGGGAACGGCCGCCACCCCGAACCCAATCAACTGATTTACCATCAACATCGCGTTGGTTCGCGGGAATATGAGGTCTTTCCCCCGCAAAATCGCAGGCGCGGCAGGTTTCCAGAGGCCATTTGCCGGCTTGATAATTGCTGGCGGTGCGGCAAGTTCAATCATAGACGCACCTTCAGAGCCGCGCGAAATTGTAACTTTGTAAGCGCCGACAAGGGCGGAACCTTCAACGCCCTTAGTCTGTTCTCGTGGTCGAACAATACCTCGAACGCAAGACGATCAAAGCTATTTAAGGTGCCTTCTTTTTCAGCGCCTATCTCCGCAGCCGTCTTGTCGCGAACCGTAAACGTCTCAATCACGCGCGTTGGCTCAATCACCAACGCCGGGCCTTCACGTACCTGCGTCGCTGTCGGGACAGCATCGACGAGAACACACTCTTTCCAGATCGCGGCCTTGTGCGATGGAATTGAGGCGGGGTCCATCTCCCGCCGCTCGACGATCATTCCGTTCTCAACTCGCGCGTATTTCATGGTCAAGCATCCGTCGCCGCGTTCGTGGTAAAGAACAGGCGTATGCCCTGAAGCCGTGCGTCAACTGCCAGCGTGTCGCTGCCATCGGCGGGGACGCGAGCAACTTGAAACAGTACGCTATCCTCCGCTGTGGGAGTGCCCCCGATTGTAATGGCAGAACTCTCCGGCCCGATATACAGATCATCGGTAGTGCCACCCGTATCAGTAGAAGTCTGTGCGGTCCCGAAGGCCACGTCTTGAACATCGTCATTAGACCGGGCAATTCCAGCCAACTGAAACACGACCCCGAAGTTTACCGTGGTCGCTGCGTGAGACCACATGGGCTGAAACGTCACTGTTCCTAAGTTCCACGACTTCGGAAACCAGACCTCGAACTGCGCGAACTCCTGCGTCGTTGTGTCGAAGTCCAACGACTTAATCATATTTTTGTTGGTGGTTTTCTCCGCGCTCCCCGACGCCGCCCCATTCGTCGTGCGGGAGATCATAGCAGCGGCAGGAATGAAAATAGTCTGCCTACCCTGCTTTGACACGGCAGCGGTCAAATTTGACGGAGTAACTGTTCTCACAGTATCGGTGCCGGTTACGGTCTCTGCATCTGTCGCAAGCTCAGAAACCCCCGCCACCGATGTAGTCGCATTTACCAAATCTTCCGCTCGCATAGATATAAATACTTGAGCATTGCCAGATAAACTTATCGGGCTAGTCGATACAACAGTAGGCCCAGTTGATGATATTGTTACTCCTGCTGCCCCGCGCTGAAGTGATGTATTGCTTGATAAATAAGTTGTTGTTCCTAATTCCCATGATCCGTTTGAATCTAGCAGCAAATATGAAACTGAAGACCCGCCAGTTACTCCTGAGTTAGCAAACGTAATAAAACTACAAAGATATGGAGATATCCCAGAAGCAAGTGCGGAACCAAGAATTATATAGCTTGAACCAGCAGTGGTTGAAGCTACGCCTGCTCTGTTAAATAAGGGAAGTGACATCTGAGTTTTCCATTTAATATGCCGCTACATTGATCTTCCGGTATGTTTCACCCATACCTTGTTCAAACACTGTAACTGGTGGAAAGTATGTCACGGCAATAAATCCTTGTCTTCCAGCCCCTCCTGCCGTCCCGCTACCTTCATTAGCCCCGCCGCCACCACCACCAGCACCATAAAGTCCCCCTGTCTGGCCAGGATTTGGTCCCGCGCTCGTTGGCCCTCCCCCACCACCGCTTCCTGCCGTGGTTCCGCTTGCGGAAAATTCCGAGCCTGGATTTCCGACACTGTTTGTCGTTCCACCTAACCCTCCAAATCCTGCATCCCCATCTCCGCCAACAGTTCCAGAGCTATTTTGTCCGGCTCCGAATCGACCGCCCGCTGCGCCAGCGCCGCCGCCAGCTACATTGCTAGAGCCTATAGCTCCGTCCGCACCATCGCCTCCGTTAAATGCGAAAGAACCAGTTCCTATGATATAGCAACTTGCCGCTAACCCGCCTATGCCGCCAACAGAACTACCTGAAATTCCCCCTTTGGCTCCACAAGCTTGACCAGTAGTAGGAAGTGCCGATGAGTTGAACCATGTGTCCCCGGCAACTGCCCCGCATCTATACGTTACAAGCCCGCCACCAAAAATTCCTGTTAGATTGACACTTCTTGCGTATGCCCCGCCGCCTCCCCCTCCGCCACCATTGGCACCAGGGGTGCTACCACCACCAGTTCCACCACCACCAATACATTCTACAATATTATTTTCAGACCAGTCCTGCGGAACGGTCCAGTTCTGATTTGTGCCAGCACCAGCGGTAAGAAAAACAGTCGGCATGGATCACAACCCATAAGACTTCAGAATGCGTTCACGTTCCTCCATCTGCTCTATTTTCTTCTCCCAAGGCTCACAGCCTTTGGCAGAACATTCCTCACAAACTACTCTCATGCAAACACGGCACATGCTAAGAAAGTTTGCTGGTGCTCTAGGAGGGACATGAATGATTTTCTGGCAATGCCCGCATTGTGCGGTGTCACTCTCAAAAACCCCTTCCTTAATTTCAACTATCCCCCTGCCAGTTAGATTGGCCGTTGAATCAGTAGGAGAAAAAATTGTAGCTAGTCCTCCTGGTTTTCTCATCTATCACCAACTCCAATCCATATCGCTTCGGTATAATCGAGGTCCTCAAGTGCTCCCTGAAGATATGTAATATTGTTTGTCAGAGCATCTCTCTGCTTCACCATCTCATCAACACGGGTTTTCAGTTCGTGTTTTCTAACAGCCAGCTTCCGACCGAACGGTGTGGAGGAAGAATAGCCATACAAGCCGGGCGGTTGCATAAGATCGGATTCAAGCGGGAGATGAACTCTGATCCCACGACGAGATGCTTCTGCCATGAAATAGTGCCCACCAGGACGTTGAAGAATGTATTCATCCTTTGATGCCATATCTATTCCGAACAATCCAATGTCGGTGAGGGATGCCTTATGTTTCCACAAAGCAAACGCAATCATCCACGCAAAACTGGAAGTAAAAAAGTATGGCCCGAATTCCTTAATCAGTTCATCCTTCGGCAAGGAAAGCGCAGTTGGGATCATTGACTGATCCTGCATATAGACCGGGAAGGTTTGCTTCTTCAACCATTCCACATACGGAACTCCATAACTCTGGTGTTCCGGCCAGAGAAGATTATTATGAATCTCAAACCACATATCAACACGCGGAAGAATATTCATGTTTCCAGGTGAGCACGACCATATCTTCCATGTCGGGTCATTAAATGGAGCCAGCATACGAGATGATGGAGCGGTGCCGATAATTGCAATCTTTGAAATTGCTTCTTCAGCCTTCGGCTCATCTGTTTTAGCGACCTCGCTAGTCACAAGATGAACGGGTGGCGTCATCTTTAGCTGTTCTGTAGTAGTAGGAGTTAATTTCGGACTTGCAGACGGCGACCACTGAGGACCACCAGGATTTGAAATCAGTTCATGCGGAGGAGTCAATCTTGCTTGCAGGTTCATTTTTTATCCTGTGATGGTTGCCGAAGTTAAAGTCACAATATCCCCGATTGAGATATTGACCGAATTGATAATAGCGTCTGAACCGGAACCTGCAAGTCCGACCGTCAACCCGCTGACCACTAGCGTTCCAGCCGATGTTTTAATCTGTGCCGCCGCTGCAACGCCAGCTACTGACGCCGCTACGTCAACTCTAGGCATGGTCGAGAATGTCAGTACGCGGGCGGCTACAGTCCCACATGGTTTAGCTAGAACAATAGTGGAAAGTACCGCCGCCATACCAGTCGTGCCGACTTCCATATAGCCAGCACCGGCTCCCGCATCAATCGCGTTGATTACGTCCGTGAGACGAGTATTCGTGAGAGCGGTGTTATAGGTAACAGCCACATCATCCTCATCCGCTCTGAAGCACCGACAAGGTTGCCGACGAGGCGGCGACCGAAGAAACAACAGTCAATCTCCACGCCGCTATCGGTTTGGTAATCAAGTCCTGTTGCGGAGATGAAGAAGCCTGATTGATCGTGCTGGAAATCCAAACGGTAGGATTGG
>C687J35021_10000323_pt1 | contig 37810 bp, 43 predicted proteins | sample RifCSPhighO2_12_FD_35021 | JGI IMG/M metagenome (IMG submission 35021) | reverse complement strand
CTTGCTTTTAGGGAGCGCCAGAAGCGCAAGCGCCGCTTCTCGCGTGATCTCAATTTCCCCCGACTCGCGGCGCTGCACCCTGCTAGGGAGCAGCGCCCTTGGCCTATCTGTGGGCGCTGGCCAAATCAGATTGGCTGGATAAATCCCGCGCATCGGTGGCCGCGACTGGGATAGACGCGGTACACACTCCAGCCGGTGATGGACCCATTGTGGTAGTCCGGCTTGAGGGCGGCGTATCCGCCATGGGCCTCGAGCCAGGCACGGGCGGCGTCCAGACCGACCACCGTCGCGCTGCTGGCCGTGGTCGGGTCATTGCAGTCAGGGCACGCGACCGTGGGGTGGGCATAGATGGCGACGTGGAGCTTTCCGGTGATTTGTTCGTCATTTGATCGTTGATTTTTCATACGTGATGACGATACGGCGCTATGCCGTATCGTGTTAATTCGGCGAACTCGTCACTCGACAATATCCACCACCGACATGCCGGGATACTTTATTGCCACCGCCTCGGCCTGTTCGATGGTGTCCACCCACAGGGGGTCTGTGCCATCGCCACGAGGGCGCGCCTCCATGTCGGATTTGACCTCGTAGGCTTGGTCGCCGTTGGTGCTTCTATCTTGGATTCCGTATTTCATTTTCATTTTCGTGTTTATGTTTTTTCTGAGGTTTTCACTTGAGTTTTCACAGCGGTTGATCCACCGGGATGTTGAGCGCCCGGAATATCCCATCCAGAGGGTCCGGCGCATCCAGGGAAGCCCACATGGCTGGAGCGTCGGGCATGTGGCCCTCGAGTCCTGGCCCCCAACCCTGGCGGGGGATGTATCGGATGATACTGCCCGCGAGACGGGGTCGGATGCGGGTGATTGCCCCCTGGTTCAATGCCAGCCATGCGGCTGCGGTTTCAATTTGTTGTGTTGTCATGGATTTACTATTCTTGAGTTTCAGCGGGCCGGGTCGCTGAGCTTGATCGTTTGGCGACCACCGGCTTGGCAGGTTTGTTGTACTGGGATGCGTCCCAGTCGATGTCGCCGTGGTCCTCGGCCCAGGAGATGGCATGAGCCATTGCGTACGGGCGGCAGTTTGTTTTTTCGGAGTGCAGCGTATGCCCGGTTTCATCGCGCACCAGGACGGCATAAAATCCCTGGTCGATTGTCAGTTTCATATTATTTCGTTTGCATATCGGGCCGTTTTCGCCGCCCGTTTCGCGTTGTCAGTTTCATTTGACGCGCTCAATATCTCAAAGCCGCTATCAATTGTCAACATTTATTTTCAGACGTTCCCTCTGGGCATATAGTCCTGCATCTGGTTGAGGATATCCTGCGCCCTGGCGGCGGCGTCCCGGCGTGAGGCGGAGGAATCCCGGAGAGACTGCGGCGCCAGGCTGGCCAGACTCTTTGCGACCACGGCCCGGAACGATTCCAAGGCGGTGTCGCCTGTCAGGTTCAGCTTGGGGATGAGGCTGACGATGTCCCGGAGGTTGCCGATGAGTGAGTCTCGGAATGTTGCTTCCGGTTGGGAGAGACGTTCGACGACGGCCTTGAGTGGCGTGGCGAGCCGATGCCAGAGGTCGTGTTGGGCCGCGGCGATGGCATCGGACACACGGGCGTTAACCTGGGCTTCCATGCTGGCGAGGTCATCAGAGTTGAGGTCAACGCGGAAATCGGAGCCGGATGGGATGGGCTGGAAATCAACGCTGAAACTGAATTTGCGGCGGAGCGCGCCGGCGGGCGGGTAGTCCTCCGGGTTGAAAGTGCCGTTGTGCGCCTGCATGGCCCAGGCGGTCCATTCGGGCAGGCGTGCGATGAAGTGCGATTCAGACAGAGCCTCGAACTGGTGGCGGAGTTCGCGGAGTTTTTCGGTGTAATCACCGTGGGCGGCCGTGGGGAGGATGCGCCATCCCTCGTCGGTCCAAGGAAGGCTGTGGTCGTAGTGGAATGTTCTGGCTTCGCCAGAGAGTTTCGTCAACGGCTCCAGTGCTTCCTGCGGGTACAACTGTTTAAGCCAGCGCCCGGCTTTCGCGCCGAGCGAATGGCGCGCAGTCATTTCATCGGTGAGACGTTTGTCTTTTCTGGTGTTGCCAGGCAGCCCGATGCTGAGTTTGACCAGGACGGCTTTGGTTGTGATGTCGTTCATTATTTACCTTTGTTTTTGGTTTTCAGCGGCTTGATTGCCGGCTGACGGCGGCGCCGGGTTACTGGCCGGCGCCGGTTGTCAGTGGGCGTTATCCAGTTGGATTGTGGAGCCGAACGGTGCTTCCCGGCCGGTATCATAGGACGCCCAGAGGACGGGATAGCCCGGCTCGGTGTCGGGGAAAGTCCCGTCCAGGTCCGTGAAATACACCAGCACGGCGGGCGGATCGGCTTCGAGCGCGGCAAACACGGGGCGGAAATCCGTCCCGCCACCGCCCGCGAAATCGCGCGGCAGAGGATCTGTTGGCTCCAACTCCCGGACGTTGTTCACGTGGGCGTCACAGTCGATGAGCGTGACCCCGGCTGGTCGGCACTCGTGCATCAGCACTTCCAACTCGCCCAGGAACGAGTTAAGCAGCGTTACGTCAATGCTGGCGCTGGTGTCAACGGCAACGGCAATGCGGCCCAGGCGTTGGCTGTGCAACGACGGGAGGATGAACCCACTGGCAGCATAGCGCGCGTTGGGCCGCGTCCATGAGTAGTCGTCTTTGCAATTCTCGCGGACAAAGGCGCGGAGAATTTCTTGCCAGGGCGTTGACGGGTTGATGATCTCGTCCACCAACCGGGCCAGGGCGGCGGGAAGCTGGCCGCGTCCCTTGGCGGCGGCCGCGGCCTGGACAATGGCGCACTTCCATTGTGCTTCCTGTGCCTGCTGGCCGGCTTCGTCGGCTGGGCCGTCCAGCACGTCACCGAGACTCTCGCCGGGTTGCTGGCCTGATCCTGAGCCTGATGATCCAGCGCCGTCTTGCGGTCCAACTCCCGGCTGGGTCGGCTGCTGTTTGAGGTGATAGTAAATTTCCTCGGCGGCTTTCCCTCGGTACTGCGGGTCTTTCGGAATTCCGGGCAGGTCGGGCCAGGGAAACGGCTCGGCTTTCCCCGCCGCGCGCGCTTGCTCGTTGGCCTCCTCCAGGATGTTATTTACGGCCTCGTCACACGCCCGATTCCAGCCTTTGATGTCCCGGTCGCCACGGCGGAGGTGATGCAGGAGGGCGCAATGGAGCGCCTCGTGCGCCAGGACGGTCCCCAGCGCCGGCTCGGTGAGTTGGTCAACGCCTTTGGCGTTCCAGATCAGTCGGGCGCCGTCGGTGCCCATGATCGGGACTTGGCCAGCCTTATCTTCAACCGGCTTGAGGTTGAGCAGGAGCGCGCCGAAAAACACCTGATCTAACAGAAGCGCGATGCGCGCGCGGGTCATTTTGTCTTTAGTTGTCATGCGTCACCCCGTTCTTTTCTTCGGCAAGTTTGTTCGCCAGCCGGTCAATTTTTTCGCGCACTTGGGCCAGCTTGTTGCGCGCGATGGTTTGCTTGCGTTGCCAACGGCTTTGCTCGGACAACAGGTCTTGCAATGCCTGCCACTCGGTGCCTCGCAACGCTTTTCGGACTTCGGTTCGGAGGTTCATAGGTCAGAGGAGGACAGAGGAGTTGCGCGTTGCCCACGCGACGAATCCCTTGCAGGACGTAACGGCTCTATTCAACCGCACACAATCTTTAACGGCCATTACGTCAAACTCTTTTGGCAAACGGGCGGTGTACGTTGTCACCCGTTCAAAGTTCGCGGGCGTTGCCTTGCGGGCGAGACCGGAGGCAACCGCGAAGAGAGAGGCGGGTTTCTGCGGCACTTCGGCGCCGGTCGGGTCCAGGAGGATGGCGTCAAGCGACGGAAGCGACGCGTACATATCCAGGAACGAATAGAACTCTACGGCGGCGCCTTCGCCCGCCCTTCCCGTGAACACTTCCAGGTCTCGAATACCAATGTTCATCCAGCAACCAATTTCGGCCCAATTACGTGGATTGGGCGACTGCTGAAACCCTCGGCTCGGTTTGAAATCACTGAGGAGCGCGGGCCGGAACCGAATGAACGCCACCAACTCGGAAGGCATGTTATGATCGAGCGCCCAGCCGCACCAGTCATCCAGCGATGTCTCCATTTTGACAATAGTGCACCGACTCTTGATCGTTTCCAGACAACCAGACACGCCCGACAAGTGTGTCACGTCATTGCTGCTCAGAACGAACACAACGTGCTCGCTGATGCGGTGGCCGTTGACACTCCGCCGTTGGAGTAACTGCATGTAAGCGCCCTGCGTCATTGGAACGGCGAGCCCAAAATCTTCAAGGTGACAGACTGTCAGTTTGTTCGCGTCAATGAGCGCCTGGAGATCATTGAACGGCACGAAGTGCGCTTCTTGGCGCCCGCCGGTTGCGTACACAAACGGCATCCCCTTGGCATCCGTTGGGTCCTCAACCCCCGGATGCTTGGTCATCAAGCGCGCGCCTACCTGCGCGGCAGCCGCGTCGATGACGTCGCTTTTCCCGATTCCCGGTTCCCCAACTACCAGTACGGTTTTGCGGTTCTCAAACGCACTGGCGAGAAATTTCTGAAGTTTTTCTGGTCGCATATTTTGTTACCTTTCTATTGATTTTATTGGTTCTTTTTATCGTCCGAGTTCTCCCGGACGCGCTCAATATCTCAAAGCCGCTTTGAGTTGTCAACACCTATTAACGCTTTTGTGAAAGATTTATCCAGGACAATCTTCGTTCAAAGCGGCTTCGTGGCATGGTAAATGCTACGGCGCTTTTTGGGCGGGTGAACAATAGTTTCAGATTTTCGTTGACAGGAACCGGCTTTGAGAGTTAGAGTCTGGGCGAAAGGCAAAATTATGCGAAAAACAATCGAAGAAATCATCAGAGCAGAAATTCACGCGGCGAGCAAATTTGACTGGACGGTGATCGACGGGGACAGCGCACCGGTGTGCGCTCATGTTGATGCTTGGCGTCGCCGCAAGAAAAACAGGCGGTCAAAACACTATCACTATATTCGGGCGGTGAACGAGTTGCGCGTCGGCCGAGGCTGGCTGGTGAGGGAATTCCCCGTGTCGCTTGTTATGGCGAGGCTGGCCGGGTTTGAGGCCAACGGCGGCATCCCGACCTGGGCCGAGCAGGGTGACGTGGAATGGCGAGGCTGGTTGCGCGCGCGCGCGGCGAGCGCGGCGGCGAGCGCGGCGGCTTGTGCGGAAGTCCAGGCGCGGCGGGCAGCCGACCGGAGCTTCGAGCCGGAAAGCGAGGCGGGCTATGCCTGACTGGAACACCGTCTCGGCGGCGGTTGAAACCGTCACGCGCGATTTACGTCCCCGGCGGGACGCGCTGACCGCGAGGGAACTTTCCCTCGTGGTGTCGGACATGGTGCGCAACCCTCGAGAGTGGGGCGGTTGGGCCGGGCCGAATTGGGACGACCGGACCCTCACGAGCGAAATCTGCCAGCGAATATGGAACACTCCGGTTCATCCGGAGCGTGTCCCGCCGGCGTGGCGCGGACTTCCCTGGAAAACACTCAGGAGTTTATTGTGCTATGTTTGCACCGCGGAGCAACTCAGCGGCGGGGAGTTGGCCGGGGAGCAAGCGGATGAATGGCTGGCGGCGGTGGCGTGCAACCGGCGGTGCCGTGGGGAGGAGTGGAAAGTGTGGCTGGACAATCCCCGGCGCTGGCTGTTCAGATACCTGAGCGATGCGGGCTACGCCCGGATTTGCCAGTGGGAAAGCGAGGCCGCATGAAGGTTGGACAACGCAACGCGGAGAGCAGGCGCCGGCGTTTGGCGCGTTACACCGTGCGTTATTTTCAGCGCGCGCTGGATCGCGCGGGAACGGACCCTATCCGGCGCGAGGTTGCTATAACACGTTATCAGAAGGCGTGCGCGCTCCTGGTGGCGCACAAACTTTTGTCTGGGGCGGGTGACGTTGCGCGCTCTGCTGAGCGCGCCGCCTTGATTCCAAGCCCGTCCCAGGCTCAATGTATTACACCAACACCATGAACGATTCCCGTGCTCAAACGAGCCGGGCGCCGAAAGGCAATGACCGGCGGGGCGCGAACATCGCCCCGCCCCACTTTGCCCCTCCCGTTGCCGGCTGGCCCGGCGCGGGGCTTCGCATTCCCGTTACCTGGCGGGAGGGGCTTTCTTTCCGGCTCAGTCTGATGGCCGCCTTGACAGCGGAGCCGCAGGCGGTAGAGTGAGATACTTATGCTGACAAAACAAATCAGAGAATACATGGCGCGCAACGGTGCCAAAGGCGGGGCGACCCTGACGCCGCTTCGCTTGGCTACGTTGCGCCGGACGGCGGCGTGGGCGAGAGATTGCCTGGCGCGGAAGCGGGCGAAAAGCGGGCGAAAAGCGGGCGGGAAAAAGAAGGGGGTTGACGGCGGGCTGAAAGCGGCTTAGAATGCGCGCATGAACACGAACACGAAGTCGCTTCCGTCATTCCAGCGGCTGCTGCTCGAGGAAATGCAGCCGGGTGTCTGGTATGACTGTTACTGGAATCAGGGGAGTGGCGGGGTAACGCTCCCCGAATGGTTTTACCGGCAGCAGACGGAAGCCATGTCCACGCTACGGCCGCTCGTCGAAAAAAAAGTGCTCATCCTCCGCAAGTTGGATGGATGGCCACAGGTTTCTAAGCCGCGCGCATGAACGAAAAGGTCAGCGAAGTGGCTGGCCGAAAACCAAGAAAATGAAAACCGACAATCAACAACCCGAACCAGACGGTGCAGCGAACCCGGCTTCGCGCTCGGCTTCGGCATCGGTGGAACGAAGATTCTGCCCGAGCTGCCGGGCGGATTTGTGGACCAGATCATGCAGGCATTTCCCAATGGGCCAAGATCGACTTCGACGGGCCTTTATCAAGGAAAGCATTTTGCCCAACGGGACAAAATATCGCGGTGAATAACGCCGAACGAGGAACAGGCTGCAAAATGAAATTGGAACTGAACGAGCACCATGAGTACACGCTGGACGGTCGGAGCGTTCCGGGAGTGACGGAGGTGATACGGCAGTTCGTTCCAGCGTGGCAGTGCGGCCAGTGGTATTTGGACCGAGGCGCGGCGGTGCACCTGGCCATCACGCTCGCGCTCAAGGGGCGGCTGGATTGGAACATCCTTGATTCGAGAATCAAAGGCCGAGTGGACGCGATAATGCAGACCCTCCTTAACACTCAATGCGACCACGTCATCACTGAGCGCGCCTTGGGATCGAAGCGATACCGGTTCGCGGGCACCCTGGATTACGTCGGGCATCTGCACGGGACCGGGCTGTTGTTGATGGACTGGAAGGGTAGCCTCAGCCCGGAGGCGGAATTGCAGCTTGGGGCGTACTCGCTCCTGTGGCGCGAGAACGACGGGCGCGAGATTTCCAAAGCGGCGGCGGCGGAATGTCACGATGATGCGAGCTTCAAAATTCGATGGCTCGACAAACGGGAATTGCGGGACGCCGGCCAAACCTTTTTGCAAATGCTGACCGTGTACGGTTGGCTGAAGAAACACAACAAACTGAAAGCGACAAAAAATGACTGAACCAATGATAGACCTTGAGATCGTGCTGACTGGCACGGACGCCCTGGCGGTCCAGGACCACGAACGCGCAGCGCTGGTGGCCGCGTTGCAACCGATTGCGGCCAGGATTCCGGGTTATCTGGAATATGCAACAGCCGTAATCGTGGAGAACGCCGAGCAGGCCGTATCAGCGGCATCGTATCGTGATACGATGCTGGCCGATGCCGTCAACGCTGAGACGACTTTGAGGGAATTCGACAACCGCTTGATCGAGCGGCTGTTCAAGACGCACCGGGCCTGGACGGCGCTGATTGGCCGGTTTGGCGTGCTCGAGGACGCGGCCAAAAAAGTTAAACAGACCATCATCGGCTGGCAGGTCGCCGAGGCTGCCAAGGCTGAGCGCGAACGGCAGCGGCTCCAGGCCGAGGCGGAGGAGCGGGCGCGCCGGGAGCGCGAACGGCTCGAAAAAGAGGCGGCGAGACTCAAGACCCCGGAACTCCGGGAGCAGCGGCTTGAACAGGCGGCGGCGGTGATTGCGCCGGTGGTCCAGGTTGCAGCGCCGGCGAATGCGGTTCGGACACAGAAACGCTGGGTGGTACAGAGTTTGGAGCTTGCTGCGTTTGGAATCCCTGCAACGGTTGCTGGATATTTTTCCGTGGAAAAACATCCGGATGGACGGTTTAAATTGGCAATCGTTAGCGGCGTAAAACTAGCGGCTGCGAAAACAGCGAACAGCGAACTCCACGTCCCGGGCGTCACATTCCAACAAATTACAATATGAACAAAACAACTCCACAAACAGCCGTTGCAAAAACGACTGACGAAAAATCGGCCGAGTTCGTCCCGTTTGGGGCGAGCGATAAAATACGGTTGACGGCCAGCATGGTCCGCAACTTCATTGCCGTTCCAACGCGGAGCGGTGCTTTGCCCAGTGAACGGGATTGCGTCCGCTTCATCATGTTGTGCCGGGGCAAACGGGCGAACCCGTTTGAGGGTGACTGTTTTATGATCGGGTACGACAGCCAGAACGGTCCGAGCTTCAGCATGGTCTGCGGAATCGAATTGTTCCTGAAGCGAGCCGAGCAATCGGCGGATTATGACGGGCGCGAGTCCGGGGTGATCGTGGGCAGCGATGACGCAGTGCTGACGGAGAGGCCGGGGGCGCTAATTACGAAAGGGGAAAAACTCATCGGCGGGTGGGCTCGGGTTTACCGCAAAAACCATGCTCACGCGGAATACAAGTCGGTCTCGTTCGAGACCTACAACACGGGAAAATCTCGATGGGCTGCGGACCCCGGAGGACAAATTGAAAAGGTCGCGCTCAGTCAGGCTTTGAGATCAGCTTACCCAACGGCGATGGGAGGACTTTACACCCAGGAAGAAATGACGAAGCTGACTGAACTTGGTCAAGGCGTGTTCAGCGAGAAAGAGCCCATCGTGATGCCAAAGGCGCTTGCCGATCCGGTGCCTGAATCTTCCCCAACACCACAGCCGGAAGCGACATCCGAAACCAAACCTAAGCTGACGATCCAGCAACAGCTTGCCGAGGTGCTGACTGACGGCGGGGTGTCGTTCGACGACACGCGGGATTTTTTGCAGACCAAGGGACTGGTCCAGGACGCCAACGCGCTCGGATCATTTGATGATCTTCCAACGGCTGCTTGCGTCCGACTCTCCAAGGATGGGAAAATGTTCGCGGAACTGGTCAAGAAATTCGGAAAACCAGTCACGCCATGAACCTGCTGACGGACATCCTAATCCTGTTCCTCCTGGCCGGCCTCTGCGTGCTCACAGCGGGCGGGACAATCTGGCTGTTGCAGGGTGGCAGAGATATTACTGAAGAAGAAAGAAACGACCATGAATGAACTGACCAATCATCTCGCGGCCATCCGCGAATTCATCGAAGAACGATACCGCCAGGAGTTGAAACCCCTGGCCGAGTTGGAGCGCCTCCTGATCGCAGCCGGAAGGCTGGAGCCTGCAACTGAATCAGCGCCGAAGCCGGTATTCACGCGGATCGACTGCCCGCACAAAGCGTCCAAGAAACTCGCCAAGAACTCCCGGAAGCCGCACATTCTCCAAGCGGCCAAGCGGATGCCAGAGATCATCACGACGCGTGAGCTGGCGCTTGAAGCCGGCATTCCCGGCAAGGATGCTTCAAATTTCATTCAGCGCTGGCGGCAAAATGGCTGGCTGATCGACGCCGGACCGAAACACTATCGGAAGGCCGCGAATTTCGGTGTGCTGGACACGCCGAGCGATCGCGGTCGGGCCATGCTCGACACAATTCATTCCGAGATCGAGGCAAAGAAACCGCACGGCAATGAGTAATTTCGACACCCAATATCAACGCAACTTGAACAACTCTCAGAGGCAATCCCGCCGTTCGGTGCAGCGCATGGTTAGGTGCGCCTTTACTCCCGCCGAAGCCGAGCATATATGGTGGCTCATCAAGACGAACGAAATGGCCGGATGGTATTGCGGAAAAAAGGAACAATACTGGAAACGGAGCGAACGCATAAAAGCAAAACTGGCTAACGACAGAGCTAAGCCATGACAGGAGCGCCGCCAAAACCGTCCGATTGCCAGCAGCCGCTGCCCGGCGCTCCTGTCATTGGCTTCAGCGATTTGTTAGGTGCGCCTACCGCCAAACACCCTTTGGAAACTGAGGGTGTCCGCCGGATAGAAACGAAGAAGGCGGGCAGGCGCACCAACATCCGATATGGCGAATTTGCGATCCGGCTGGAACGGGCCAGAATCGCTGCAAACAAGTTGCGCGATGAAATCGAAGAACACCATGATGCGATTGCCATGAATCCAACCTGCTTTCGCGGACTGCTCGCGCAGTTGGCTCTTACATCCCGGAATGCGGCCTCTGAACTTGCGGCACTTTTGGAGACTACGCCAAGCACCTAACGACCCAAGCTCAGCGACGGGAGAGAGCCGCCGCTGACGCTCTACCAAACCCAAAACCGTGACGGCTCTCTCCCGTTCGCTGGAGCGCCTTGTTAGGCCACAACGATGAAAACTCTGAAATACAAAGCATACTGCGTCATCGAAATCACTGATGACCTCAAGAAAATCCCAACGCTGCACAAAAGCAAAGTCGAAGCCATCCGCGACTCGACGAGCTACCACGGCCATCCGTGCGATGATCCTCGAAGGCGTGGTGTCGTGGCTGAGTGTGAAGTCATCGTGAACATGCCGGAGATGCCGACGGCCACTGCTGAACTCCGCGAATATGTGGAAATGTTCTGTGGCAGTCCGGGCTTGCTCGAAGTCGGAAACGAACGGTGGAACAACTACGCGCGCAAATCGGCGAAAGCCGAACAGCGCAAGAACTTGAAGAAGCTGCGCCATGTGGCCTAACGACAAGCTGAGCCACACCGCCCCGACCACGACGTAATGAGCACGACCGACACACTGCCACCAGAGACGCCCGCCGAAGCCAAGAGCGGGGGCGGTGTTGTGCTCCAGCGTCTTGTTAGGGGTCATTTGTCGGCGACTCTCTACCTCGGAAACTCTCTGGAAATCGCGCCCACAATCCAAGGCGTCGAACACGTCATCACCGACCCGCCCTACGGAATCAGCTACCAGCACAGCGGCGGCGGGAAGGGGAAGCACTGGCGAACCAACCTCAAGCCGATCATCGGGGACAATGCACCGTTTGACCCTGCCCCGTGGCTCGAATACCCCAACGTGCTGATGATGGGGGCGAACCACTACGCGCAACGGCTGCCGCACGGGCGCTGGCTGGTGTGGGACAAGCTGAACGGTCTCGAAAGCTTCGACTCATTTTCGGATGTCGAAATCGCGTGGCACAATAACCGCACGGGTGGCGATAGAATCTACCGCTACATGTGGAAGGGGATATGCCAGCAAGGCGACAAAGAAGGCGGCAAAATCCATCCGTCGCAGAAACCAACGCCGCTGATGGCCTGGCTGATGGACCAGGCTAAAGTGCCAATCGGCGCAACGGTGCTCGACCCCTACATGGGCAGCGGCACGACGGGCATCGCCTGCCTGCGGACTGGCCGGAACTTCGTGGGCATCGAAACCGACCCGGAATACTTTGCGGCGGCTGTCTCCCGTCTGGAACGCGAGATAAACCAAGGCGCGTTGCTATGACCCCTAACACGGAATAGGCTGCATGAGTCCGACCCAACGAAGTTTAGCGAAGCTCCGGTGTGATGGCTGGACGGTTTGCATTGTCGAAAAATGGGTGCCGGCGTCTGCGGCCGGATTCAAAGGCCGGCTCATTACTCGTGATGCGTTCGGTTTCGCCGACTTGTTGGCCTGCAAAATTGGTCAACCGGCCTTGCTGGTCCAAACGACCACCGGCAGCAATGCGGCGGCCAGGGTATCGAAGATCACGGCAACTGCCGAAGCGGGAATCTGGCTGGCCGCCGGCCATAGGATCATCGTCCACGCCTGGCGTAAGGTCGGGGCCCGTGGCAAACGGAAGACCTGGCAATGCCTGGAGAAAATTATTTAGCGACGGGAATAGAACCGGAGGAGAACTCCGGCACGGTTGCCACCGTCAGAGGGCGGTGTGCTTCTGACAGCATTGCCATGCTGAGACCGTCATTGAACACTCGTCGTGAATAATTTTGAGGATCAATATCGGCGTCAGGCCGCACTGGCGCAGGACAGCGGTGGTTCGCTGGAGCGGATGGTTCGGCCACTCCTACACTACGCCAACGAGACACCTGAACTGCTCTCCCTGCTCTACGATATGGACCTGATGCCAGAGCAACTGAAAGAACGGACGCAGGATTGGGCGAGAATGCTGATGCTGATAGAGGCATGGAAGAACCGGACTCAGTGGCCGAACGACCGGATCAGCGACGCCGGACCATCATCCGCTGCTTGACACCGGGGCGCCGACGAGCGTAGAGTCTGGACGCTGGCAACAGCAGCCGAGTAGAACCCGGCTCTAAAACGACATGATGTGAACGAAAATAATTCAACGCTTCTGACAGTCAGCGAGTGCCCTTTGGTATCCCGTAAGGCCGCCCGGCCTGATCGTGTCGCCAGGTTCTACGCTCGCTGGCTGTCTGAGGCGTGGAAAGGCTTCGTATGGGTGATGGTTTTACAAAACTATTTTCCGATATTGTAGATAGTTCAATTTGGGCAGAGGACGCAGAGACGTGCAAAGTATGGGTAACGCTGCTTGCGTTATGCAACGCGGATGGGTTCGTGCGCGGTTCTCCTGGCTGGCTGGCTTCAAAGGCCAGGGTATCTGTCAACGTGTGTCAACAAGCACTAACAAAATTTGAATCGCCCGATCCATTGTCCAGAACAGAATCAAATGAGGGACGGCGCATCCAGTCTGTTGACAGGGGATGGCAAGTGCTAAACTACCAGTATTTCCGCAATGAACACCAACAGTTATCCACCGAACCAAGAAAGGTTTATCAACGGGAATGGATGCGCCAAAAGAGAGCAAAAGATGAGGCTTTAAGACTGTCAACAGGCTGTCAACCAAAGTCAACACGTGCTAACGCTGCTTCTGCTTCTGCTTCTGTATATGAGGGAAAGGGGATTGGGGAAAACCATGTACCCGAACTTGAACAGGCTCTTGCGTGGCTCGCAGATGTGAGGAAGAACGGAGCGGACTACACTGAGCCGGAAACCCGATCCGCCTTCCTGGCTCTGAGTGCTAACGGCTGGATGTGGGGAAAGAATTCGGTGGTGGATTGGAGGTCAGCGTTGGAGCGTCAGATTCAAACAGACAGGCAAAGGAACACGAAAGGAACCTATGACAACAAGCAGCGAAGTAATCCGAGGCTGGAAGGAGTCTGCCGATCTAAGACAGACTTCCGAGCCATCGTTAATCGACACGAAAAAGAGAGTGAAGCCAGAATGGCTCAAGAAGTGGCTGCGGCTGGAGAACAGGCATCCAAGAATCCAAAAAGTTGAAAAAGAGGTCGGCGAGTTCTGCCGCGATGTTTGGGAGTCTCCCGGCCACGGACGGCTTCTGGTGCTGTACGGCGACAACGGAACAGGAAAGACACATTGCGCCAAGGCGGTTCACCGCTGGATCGGGCACGTAGGACATACCAAACAATGGGTGGAACAAACGGGTGTGATCAGCAGCCTGAAAAGCCTGCTGTGGTTCTGGCCGGAATTTCTGGATGCGTTGAAGAACGGCCAATGGGACATCACAGCGGATTGCCTCGCCACGCCAGTCCTGATTCTGGACGAAGTGGGCGGCGATCATGATCCGAGCAAGGTCGGCGCGGACAAGCTCTGCCAGATTCTTTCCCGGCGCGAGAATCGATGGACGCTGCTTACGACGAACGTCAAGCCGGAAGCCTGGGCGGAGCGATTCGATGAACGTATCGCGTCACGGCTGGCCCGGAACAGCCGCATCGTCAATCTGGAAGGCGTGCCGGATTTTTATGCGTCGTAAACAAACACAACACATCATAGTCAATTCCTCTCCAATTCATACTGGAGTTCGTTGATTGTCTTCAGAGCATCCCGGCACCACTCCGGAGCCGCCATCCTGGCCGACTGGAAATCCGGTCGGGACATCAGACGTTCCGCGTGGTAATGTGGGATCGGCAGGCTTCGGCACCCCACCAATAGCAGCATCAACAGCAGCGTCGCTGCGTTGCCGGCGAAGAAACGCAGTTTCTTCTTTATGCCGTTGTTTGGCTTCATCGGCTTTCTTGAAGAACAGTTCAATCAACTTCTGAATGGCCGGTATGGCCTCGCCAATCACCACCAGCAATTTAATGATCGAAAACATTTCACTTCGCTCCGGCATCCTCTGAAGAAACTTTGTTATCACGAGCAAACAACAAAGCCAACCCACCAGAGATTGCTGCAATCGTTCCTTCAATATTGATCACCGTGCTGGGATCATTATCAAAGGATGCTTTCAACGCAAAACCAACAGCAGATAAAATCATGCCAAGGCCGCCTAACGACGTTCTCCAACTCTTCATTTTCTGTTCCTTTTTTTTTGTTATTTCATCCTGTTCCCAAATTCATCGTTGTTTACGGCCTTTGACCTCGATCAAGCGTTGATTGAATCTTCGCAATCGCCTCGCCGTTCGCGGTCGTTTTGCTGTTCATCCCTTCGATTCTCTGTTCCAGACTGCTCACCCGATCCACAAACCATTTCGGCGGAGACTCAGATGGGAACTTGGCCACCATCTCACGAATCCCGGCCAGTTGTTTCCACAACTCAAGGCCGTCCTTGACTGAAAACAAATTACTCTCAATCGCAGCCAGCTTCTGGCCATGATCAACCACGCTCTTGATCGTCCAGCCTGATACTGCAAACGATATGGTGATGAGAATCGCCATGATCATCTCAAATAACTTGATCGGAGCAACAAGTTTCCTCACGTCATCCATAGTTTTCTATTTGCGATTGATCTCCGGGGCCGACTTGTGTGTCTGCCGCCTCAGGTTTCGTAGCAGGCACAAGGATAATCCAACAGATACGATGATCTATTGGACAAAGGTTGAGGCCGTTCCATTGTGGATAGGCGGTCATGGTGCATCACAACACTTCAATGGTTGCAGTTTGCACAGTCAAACCGTTGTCGGGATCGGTGATTGACCAGGTAGCTGTTACGTCCAGTACATTTGAAGTCGTGGTATTGATCGTTTTCGTTGGATTGCCAGTGCCGTTGATAATGCCAGAGCGCACAACCGCGCCGGTCGTGACAGTCTCAAAGGTGATCGCTCCCACGCTTGACACCGTCCCACTGGCCCCCACCGTCCAGCAACTAATATCCACCGCGCATTCAAAAGTTGTGGAAGAGTTTCCTGCTGCCGGAGGCGTGTAAGCAGCCGATGTTGCAATCACAGTGGCACCATACTTAACCGCGAGGGTCAAGGTGCCGGGAGTGGCGGCATCGGTGTTGTAAATTCCACGTAGAATGATACGAATGACTTTGCCCACTTCTAAGAAATTAGCTCCTAAAGTTTTCGTGCCACTACCAGTTGGGAGAAGCGTGCCTTCGCTCGTAGTGTTGGTAACAGAAACGCTATTGGTGCCATTGAACAGAAAACTTCCCAAGTTCCTCCAAGCCGCAGCCTGATAAGATTTCAAGCCTTCATTACCATCAGTCTGATAGACCTGCAAAGCCGTCGCAGGACTAACGATAGCATCACGCTGAGTCTTAGTCATGCGCGCGGGCAGAAATCCTTTTGTCGTTGAACGCAATTCCATCAGAGCATTGGTTGTGGAAACGTTAGTCGATCCGAGAGTCAAGGCACTGGAAACGGAAAGCAACCCCGCATTGGCTGTTGCAAAATTAGACTTGGCAGAAATAGGTTTTGAATAACCGGTTGTGGTGCCGTTACCGGCATCGCCACCGTAGATAAGAAGAAAGATTCCAAGGTCACCTGACCAACGAATAGCCTTTGGGCCACCGTCGTTCAACGTTGACACGGTATATGTGACCCAATTAATTCCATCTGACGAAGTAAGGATATTGAGATTAGGTGTCCCGTTTCTGGCCACCGTGGCAAAGAGACCCAACTCCGGCGACCAAGCAATATCCTTGACGACCGATCCAGCTTCAATGGTTCGTTCCGTCCAAGTGATTCCATCCGGTGACGTGGAAATATAGTTATCGGCGACAATCGCAAACAACCCCAACTCAGGCGACCAGGTAATAGCAGTCCAAGCTCGTGCCGCAGTTGTTCTGCCAGTCCATGTGATTCCATCGGGAGAAGTCCAAGCTCGGCTCGTGCCAGAGGAAGCAACCGCACAAAACAAACCTAATTCTGGCGACCAGACGATGTCATATAGACCATTCGCTTGTGACTTATTTCTCAGTGTCCACGTAATTCCATCGACAGAGGTGGTGATAGTATTGGTGACGCCATCGGTAGTTACGGCAGCAAACAAGCCTAGTTCTGGCGACCAGGTAATACCGGCCCACGAAACATTTGATCCTGGTCCTGTTCGACTTGTCCAGTTAATACCATCGGGTGAGGTCATGATGGCTGCAGTTGTGCCGTTTCCGGCTGCTACGAACAAACCCAGTTCAGGAGACCAAGTCACATCCTCCCAAGCCTGATCTGCTGCACTCGTCCGGCTAGTCCAAGTAATCCCATCGGGTGAAGTCATAACACGGTTGCCCGTTCCAGTGTTAGCCACGGCAACAAACAAGGATAATTCAGAAGACCAAATTGCCGAAGTCCAAGTCAAATTTGCCGCTGATGGGGTTGTGTTCCAAGCACCATCTTTTACGCAATTCGTGCTAACCGTCGGCGCAATGCGCTTGGAGATGTTTTGACGGAAACCCTTTTGAGTATAAAATAAGTTTGTGCTCTTGGTTGCGATTTGTTCCAGAGTCCCGTTAGAACGAATCGCGCTTCCTGAAACTTGTGGCAACCAGATTGTTCCATTGGTGAAATTGATATTGCCTGCGGTCGCATTGGAGATTTTCAACCAATCTACAATAGTTGTGTTGGTCCCAATGCCGTTAAGATCGGCGATACTGCCGGATGCGCCTAACGTGCTCCAAGTCAAAGTTCCTGCCCCATTATTTTTCAGATAGGTATCCACCGCCCCCTGACTTCCTGGCCAACTCTGAACCACGTTGTTCAACTTGATCAAATTTCCATTACCGTCGATATTAAACTCGTTCGCATTGCCACTCGTGAAGGTGCCGTAATTTGTCAGGTTAGTCGTCAGGACGCCACTTTTCAGGTGAATCCCACTATTTGTAGAAAACTGATTCAAGTTAAAGTCGGTAAAGCTCACGTTGCCACCACCGCCCCCGCTTGCAGCCTTGAAAATGGCGTTGCCACTTGCAGTATCTTTCGTTAAAACCCACTCGTCAGTTGCGCCGGCAACGGCAGTAAGCGTGTTGATTGCCGCTTGTGCTGTAGTAGCACCAGTTCCTCCTTTAGCAACAGTAACAGTTGCTAACGTAGTTGCATTGCCAACCGAAGTAATATCACCTGTTAAATTCGCATTCGTGACAACGGTGGCCGCGAACGAACCCGTTCCACTCCCGGTCACACCGCCGGTCAGCGTGATGGTTTGATCCCCAGTGTTTGCTCCAGTAGCAGTTCCCCCACCGGTGGCCACGTCCGCGTCTGAAATCGCTGTATTTAATTGGCCGACCGTGAAACTTCCTAAGACGGCCGCATTGCCGACCGAGGTCACGTGCCCGGTCAGATTCGCATTTGTCTGGACGGTTGCTGCAAAGCTCCCCGTGCCGCTGCCAGTAACACCGCCGGTCAGCGTGATGGTCTGGTCGCCGGTGTTGCTGCCGGACAGGTTCGAGCCGGTTACTGTGTTTGTGGCCGCGATGGAAGCAGGAGTAATATCGCCCAGAGTCAGCGAGATCGCCGGCGTGGTCGTCGCGGTCGCTACAGTACCCGAAACGCCGTCGCTCGTAGTAACGGAAACCGAGGTCACTGTCCCGCCGGCATCCGTAGCTGGCGTCATCCAGGTGGGCAACGTGTTGGTGACAATGAGGCGTTGGCCGGTCGTGCCAATGGGAAGCTTCGCCAGCGTATTTCCGTTCGTAGAATAAAGAAGATCACCCGTCGTCCATGAACTTTGGCCCGTGCCGCCATTCGTGCTGGGGAGCGTGCCAGTGACCTGTGTTGCCAGATTGGCCGGCGACGTTATTTTTGCGTCGATCTGAGTCTGGATGCTGCTGCTGACCCCATCGAGGTATTCCAATTCGGCGCTGCTGACTCCGGGAGAGTTCGTCAGCCGGCTGGCGGAATCCGTCACCAAGGCCCGCGAGGCCGTCAAGAGGGAATTGGTTTGCGCGCCACTGACAGTCAGGCCGCCAGCAACAGTCAGGTTCTGTGCAGTGGCGTTCGTCGCCGCGAGCTTGGCATCGAGTTGGGTTTGGAGCGCGGAGGTGACGCCAGCAACAAAATTCAATTCAGCGCCCGTGGGTGTGACGGAGGTTGCGCCAAGCGTGAATGGTGTTGGCAGCGTCACCGTGCCGGTAAACGTTGGGCTGGCGATGGGAGCTTTTCCTGTGACGGTGTTCGAGACGGTGGTCAGGTTGGCGATGTCGGTGGTCAGGGAATTCGAGACGGTCGTGAGGTGGCCGCTGATGGCGCGGTTGTCAATGTTGGTCTGCAGGCCGCCCGTGACACCGACCGAGAAATTCAACTCCGCGCCCGTGGCCGTAATAGCCGTCGCACCGAGAGTCAGGCCGTTCGTGAGTGTGGCGCTGTCGGCCAGGATGCGGCCCGTGACCAGGATGTTGGTGGCTGAATCGGTGATGTTGGTGCTGCCGCCGGCCGCCGCCTGAAAGCTCGGATCAACTCCTGAACCATTCGATGTCAGAACCTGGCCGACAGTGCCGGCGCTGGTGACTGCAACCGCGCCCGTGCCATTCCCGATCAACACCCCCGCATCGCCCAGCGTGGTGGCGCCCGTGCCCCCTTTGGCGACGGTGACGGTCAATAGCGTGGTCGCGTTGCCGACGGAGGTGACATCGCCCGTCAAATTCGCATTCGTGACAACGGTGGCCGCGAACGAACCCGTTCCACTCCCGGTCACACCGCCGGTCAGCGTGATGGTTTGATCCCCAGTGTTTGATCCGGTAGCAGTTCCCCCACCGGTGGCCACGTCCGCGTCTGAAATCGCCGTGTTCAATTGGCCGACCGTGAAACTTCCTAAGACGGCCGCATTGCCGACCGAGGTCACGTGCCCGGTCAGATTCGCGTTTGTCTGGACGGTTGCTGCAAAGCTCCCGGTCCCGCTGCCAGTGACACCGCCGGTCAGCGTGATGGTCTGGTCGCCGGTGTTGCTGCCGGACAGGTTCGAGCCGGTTACTGTGTTCGTGGCCACGATGGAGGCAGGAGTAATATCGCCCAGAGTCAGCGAGATCGCCGGCGTGGTTGTCGCGGTCGCTACAGTGCCCGAAACGCCGTCGCTCGTAGTAACGGAAACCGAAGTGACTGTGCCACCAGCATCCGAAGCCGGCGTCATCCATTGTGGCAGGCCATTGGTGGTAACTAGAGTTTGACTAGTGCTGCCAATGGGAAGCTTCGCCAGCGTATTTCCGTTCGTAGAATAAAGAAGATCACCCGTCGTCCATGAATTTTGACCCGTGCCCCCGTTGGTTGAAGGGAGCGTGCCAGTGACCTGACTGGTGAGATTGATCGGAGAAGTGAGCTTTTCATTCAGTTGAGTTTGGATGCTGCTGCTGACCCCATCGAGGTATTCCAATTCGGCGCTGCTAACTCCGGGAGAGTTCGTCAAACGACTAGCGGAATCCGTCACCAAGGCCCGCGAGGCCGTCAAGAGGGAATTGGTTTGCGCGTCACTGACAGTCAGGCCGCCAGCGACAGTCAGGTTCTGCGCAGTGGCGTTCGTCGCCGCGAGCTTGGTGTTGACCAGATTTGAGACGGTAGTCAGGTTGGCAATATCCCCAGTGACCAGATTGCTCACAGTCGTCAGATTACCAATATCAGTAGTAAGCAAGTTAGAGGTAGTGGTTAGATTTGCAATGTCTGTTGTCAGCGAATTTGAAACCGTCGTCAAATTAGATTGCAGAGCTTTTGCATCTAACTGTGTTTGCACGCTGCTAGTTGCATCGAGATAACTGAGAGTCGTAACTGTCACCGCAGAATTGGTCAGACGTTTGGCGGAATCATATACCGCAACGGTCGAAGAGGTAGCAAGACTATTGGTTGTATCCCCACCCAGAGTTAAACCCTGCGATGTTGAGTTGGTAATATTTAGTTTTTTATCGAGGGCAGTTGTAATTGTTTCACTGAGGCCAGCGAGAAATGAAAGTTCAGTAATGGTGATAGAAGAAGTTCCAAAGCGTTTCGAGGCATCATAAACTGTGACCCGATCCGCGGTCGCCAGAGAGTTCGTCACGCCAGCCGTGAGCGTCGCGCCGACAATGGTGGCATTGGTCGTGGTCACGGAATCGATCTGGGCCTGAAGTTCGCTGCGGGTGTTGAACAAATAACCGAGTTCAGTGGTCGTAACGAGCGAGTTGGTGAGCCGCTTTGAGGAATCATAAATCGCCACACGGTCGGCTGAAGCCAGGTTGTTAGTGATCGCGCCCGTGAGCAGGAGACCGTTGACGGTCAGGTTGGTCGCAAGACCTTCGGCAGTATCGAGCTTATTGCCCAGCTGGGTTTGAACATTGCCCGTCAAACCATCGAGCCAGTTTAGTTCTGTGAGGTCAACCAAGGCACTGTTCGTCAGTCGTTTGGCGGAATCATAGACCACAACGGCTGAGGCGGTGCCGAGGTTGTTGGTGGTTACACCTGTAAGTAAAAGCCCGTTTATCGTTCCGTTCGTTGGAATTGCATTCGTCGTAAACGTCGTGCGCAACAGCGGCGGAGGCATCTGGGACCATCCCAAAGCACAAAACATGAACGCGAAAAATCCAAGAAGTTTCTTTTTCATAGAGATGCCATGTTCAAAACACGCCGTTTAGGCAATGATCTGGTTCCAGGCCGATCCATTCCAAAGCCACACCGAGCCAGTGTCCGTGCGGTAATACAAGGCGCAAGTCCCCACAGGCGCAGTGGTTGGATCAACTACGCCACAGGTCACCGATCCAACTCCCCCCGTCGTGGCCGCCTCAAGATCACACAGCAGTTGCAGTTGGACCAAGGTTTGTTCGTGCGGCGACAGACACTCGAAGCATTTAGCGGCAGCCAAAAGAGTTTGAACATTGCAACTTGCCATAGGATTTAGGATTTGAAGGATTTGACAAAGCAGACTCGTCATGATGGCCGGTAGTTGGCCGGCGTCCACCTTTTGAAACGGACTGGCGCTGGCGATCAAGTCGCTAGGCGTACACGTGGCCATAAATCAGCCTGAGGCTCACAGCAAAGCCAGGAAGGTGCAGAGGCCCTTGAGGAAGAGCGCATCCAACACCGGTTCTGGTTGGGCCAGATATTTCGGAGGTAATGGAAGCAACTTCGTTCCAATTGCCAACTTGCTCTTATCCAGGGCATATTGATACAGCAAATTAACCAACTCCTGCCTCGATTCAAGGTTGGAACGGTCACACTCGAAACAGACGGCGGTGTCTGCCGCGTTGCAATCGGCAGTCGGACCATTGTTGATGCGACAGATCAAGAAAGCCAGGGCCGCCTTGATCTGAAGTTCAGAGGTGAGCGTTTGAACTGTTGGCGCAATCTCTTTCAGTGCCTTTGGTGTGCAATTGATAGCCATATTAGATGATTCCTTTCTGGGTGCCGGGTCTGGCCATGCTCGTTCGTAAATCGCTCATCATGTCGCCGGCCTCTTCAGGTACCTCCAGCCGCTTAACTTCCAATTCACCATCGGCGGATTTGCCGATGACCTTCAATTGGATGGTATCGCCGGCCTTCATGTTTTCGGAGCCGGGCATTTCCGGAGGAAGAAAGAAGCTGTAGCCCTCTGAAGGACTCTCCACGTCAGATTCAGTCAGTTGTTCGCCCGCGTCCATTTCATCAGGTTGATCAGAGTAGTTCATAAAAGATAAAAAGGGATGCTGGGCACTGGCCGAGCATCCCGTTGAAATGTTTTCTCGACCGAGGTTTACCAAGCATCACTGCCGGAGGTCATAGACCCAGGGCAACCCGTGTTGTATGGCAGCAAGCTCTGGTACTGCACATTGGCGTTCCAGTCACCCGGAACAACGCACAGCGGACTGTCCACAACGCATTGCGGGCCGCGTTGGGCGATGACGAACATCTCGATTTCCGGGTGAGTGCTCTTCATGCCCGCCTCGTACTCCGCCAGGAAATAACCCTTGTTTTTCTTGTCGTTCTGGTGCTCGCAGATGATGCCGGTGGACGGGTCAAAAGCCCGGAAGTAATCGGGGGATTTCCATGACCATTTGCCCATCAGATCGCGTGCAACCCCAAATTTCATATCCGGATTGACTGAGGTTACGTCCCCAACTTCCAGCGTGCGCGCCGCCCGGTTATAAACGTGAAACAACTGGTATTTGGCGTTCTTGTATTGAACGTCGAATACCGGCTTTTTGCCGACAGTGGCGGCGAGGTTCTGATAAGGCCAGACCCGGCGCAGGATACCGCTTCCGATGTGTTGGAAGCGACAAGGTTCCGGATCAATCTTGAACATCCAATTGCCGACACCCGCCATAACGCCGTAGGCGTAGAACTTTCCGCCCTTGGCAAAATCCGCCGCCTGATACATGGCAGAAAGAGCGGGGTTGCCATTGGACAACTCGCGTTGGGTTTGGATGTCGCTCGTGATGGCGAACTTGCCTTGCGGCAACCATTCGCGGTCAAAATAGCCGTTGAACATCAGCGTCTCAATATTGTTATCGAGATAGTTCATCGTTAATTTGCTCGTGGGCAGGTTTCCAACGCCACCCAGGTCCAGGTCGCCATTAGCCAGGAACATCGCGGCGGTCGTCGTCAGCGTCAGCCCATTCTGGCCGCAAATGTAAATCAGGTCGGATTGGGTCACGGCCAAGCGCCGAATGCAGTCGGAGGCGATCAGGTCGGAGAGCTTTTTGTGCCCTTCAATGATGGCCAGCAGTTGCTCTTCAGCTTCCTCGACGTGCCGAATCTGGTCCAGACAGAATACGGGCGATTGGTAATCCTGATGGAACTTGCCATAATTCGACCGCGTGGAACCCCAGCCTGTAAACTTTCGCTGAGGGTCGCAAATCCGGTCATCGCAAATTGTGCCGCCATTGTCACCAACGACCATTGTCGGCCAAGAGGCGCCGTCATCGTTGGGACGCGAGACATGCACTTTGTCCCACGTATGAGTCGTGCCAGTGAATGATTTCCATTTTCTGGTCTCGTACATGGAGGTGTAGAGGAAGGAATAGGGGTGCCGGTCACGGGCGAGTTCTTTGTCCCAATCGGGCGTCCGGCGAAACAAAAAGGAGTTGAAAGCAGCGCAATTCAGGCCCATAAAATCAAAAGTTTGCCCGTTTCGGGCGGTTAAAACGTTAATGGTTGATCGGAGGGTGGCGGAACCTCTTACGCCAGATGGCCGTCAGCGAACTGGCCTCTGTCACGCTTCTGCCGATTGGAACGGCTTACCTGAATAAACTCATACGCCGCTGACAAAGATTTGTCTTTTATCTTGAAAGCGACAATGTATCCTTCTGCAATGGCAATTGATGAAAGCTCGATTGCGTTCAAAGATAGACTCAGACGCTGGCGCGGGAAGCGATACCAGAAGGAAGTGAATGACCTTCTGAGCGTCAGCCTTGCTACGATTCGGAAGTGGGAAAGTGGAAAACGCACGCCAACGAAGCTTTCTTTATCTGAAATTGAAAGGCGTATGGCGGAACATCCCGAACGACCATGAGAATTTACGTTCAACTCGGTCGCCTTGGAGATATTCTGAACCTACTGCCGATTGCTTGGGACCACCATCAGTCTGGTCAAAGATGTGGAATCATGGTCGCAAAGGAGTTCTCCGATGTTCTTGATGGCTGTAGTTACGTGGACAAGATCGTTTTCGATGGCAAACCATTTGAGATCAGCAAAGCTGTTGCAAAAGCCAGGACTATTTCACCTGACGTTGTTACAACCCAGGTACTTGGGCCTGAACAGGAATGTACGAAACATACCTACAGCCAAGTTGATCCCCCCCATGCCATTACCGACAGTTTCTGCCGGGAAGCATGGCGCCTGGCTGGAAACCGTAAGTTTGGGACTCTACCGATAGTATTCGACCGGAGAGAACCATTGCGAGAAATCAAGTGGTTGCCATCGAAAAGAAAACGCCAAGGCCGAAAGAAAAAGATGATGCTCGTGGCTGTGGGTGGAAACTCATCGCCATTCCAATTCAAAACCCTTCTGTTAGAGATTCTTAGGTTGAGATTCCCACGTTGGAATATCATCGATCTGTCACTTATCCAGGTTGATCGATTTTACGATCTGCTGGGGCTTTATGAAGCCGCAAATGTCTTGGTGGCCGCAGACAGCGCCCCGCTGCACCTGGCTTATGCCGTGCCTACATTGCCGGTCATTGCCTTGATAAATGACAAACCAAGCCTTTGGCACGGGGCGTCTTGGCGCCCACAACACGTCTTCCACTGCCGCTATGGTGACTTCCCGATGCGCACCGTGGGAATGCTTCAGGCCATAGCTCGACTCGAAAATCAAGCGCACACAGCCCATCCGTCTCCGAATATTGTTCACACCTGGAACGCTTATGACTTGAACGATGAGTCGTTGAATCCTACCTGGTTAAACTCCTACGCAACAGGTATTTGGTGCGCAATGCCTTTCGAGCGCGGGGCCGCAGGTAGGGATTCTCAAACGGCCTTTGGAGAAGCCAAGCGGCTTCCCTTCGTAAAGGATATACTCCGGAACGCCTGTTTGCGGCAAGAGGTGGATGGCTTGATTTGCCTGACGCGAGCGGATACGTGCTTCAACAATGAACTGATGCTGAAATTGACAAACTTTCGTGTCCCGGTTTACGCCCACCGAACAATTGACGGAGCTTATCACCCGGCTGTCGATCTGTTCGCCTTCAAGAAGGCATGGTGGCTGGAGCATCGCCAGGAATACCCCGACTTCGTCCTTGGCGATCATCGGTGGAACCGGGTGATGCTGGAACTGGTGAAAAGCAGCGGCGCCCTGGAACTGCAGCTGGGAACGGTTTATCAGAAGCCGAAAATTATCCCTTGACGACATGACCACGCTAAACTTATCTTCCAGATTATCTTCCAGATCAACCGAAGCCGGTATCGAAACCGGAGTATGGACCTTGTCGGATTTGGGAGGAGCGGAAGATAAAAGGCCGCTCAGCGGGTGGAAACACCCATCGCCGTCCATCTGCGATTTTCGATCTGAGCGGCCTTTTGTTCTCTGTCTCATTGCAGGGGATCAGGGGGTTGGGCGGGCGTTCGCTCGTAACTTATGACCGCGCTTGAACACAACACCAAGCTGTTTGCCGAGTGGCTCACAGCGCGGGGCATAAGATCGTCGATCCCGCCCGTGTCCAGCCAAACCGAGATTCTGCCCATTCTCGGAGACCTTTGGGGTTACGGGTACAATCCGAGCATCATCCGTTATGACGGTAAAATTCTGATGGCGTATCGTTGGCACTCGGAAGGGAATCTGGAAACGGCGCTGGCAATGGTTGAGTTGGATGAAGCTGGGGTGGTATTGAGCAAGAGCGATATAAAAGTCGAGCGTCGGGATGGGAGCGCGGAAGACCCGAGGTTGTTCGTTTTCCAGGATGAGCTTTATTGCGCCTGGGTGCATTCAAACTCGCCCGACAGACCGATGGCTTGTCAGATGAATTACGGGCGATTGATTTGGCAGGATGGGGAATGGCTGCTCAAGGGTTGGAAGATGCAAACGAACGCGGGCGGGGCGCTGGAAAAAAACTGGGTGCCCTTTCCCGGCACAGTCCTCAATTTCATCTACCGGCAACAGCCTGTGCAGATCATCCTTCAGTTCATAGAAGGCCAAGTCGTGCATGAACTGGATTCTCCCGGCCCAACCTGGGCCTGGGGCGAGATAAAGGGGGGGACAACGCCGATGCCCTACCAGGGGCAACTGTTGCGCTTCTTCCATTCGACATTGGACAACGAACCGCCGCCCTGGAGGCGAAGATATTATGTTGGGGCGGCACTGATGAAGCCGGAAGCTCCGTTTGAGACGATCAAGGTCTCGCGCGAGCCAATTCTGCGGGGATCAGAAGTCTGTGACCTATCGCCGAGTGAATGCGGGCATTACAAAGGCAACGTGATATTTCCCGCCGGCGCAATTGTTCATGGAGACGGGTGTCTCGTGTCGTTGGGCATAAACGATTGCCAGTGTGTATTGGCGAAGATCAAACCGGAGCAACTGAGATTATGAATCTTTTCAAGGAAATCCAGGAATTCCAACCGCTGCTTCCAGGATGGTGCACGCCGGAAAAGGCGATGGCATTGGCTGCGGCGGTTGTGGCTTTGCGCTGCCGTGTTTCCGTTGAGATCGGACTATTCGGCGGTTCGAGTTTCTTCCCGATTGCGATGGCGCACAAGTCAATTGGCTTTGGGGTCGCCTGGGGCATAGAACCGTGGAGTCGGGAGGCTGGAATCGAGGCCCAGACCGAGCCGGAGAGCGCAAAGTGGTGGAACCAAGTAAACTATGAAAGCATCCGGGACCAAGTGATGGACAACATAGAGCGACGCGGACTGGGCGATTATGTGAAGATTATCCGGGCCAAAAGCCGGGAAGTGATTCCTCCGCCAACCATCGACTTGCTGCACATCGACGGGGCGCATTCGGACGAAGCCATTGAAGACGTGAAGCGATGGGCGGCGAACGTGCGCGTAGGGGGTCTTTGTTTTGTGGACGATCTGAACTGGTATGGGGGCGGTGTGCAGAAAGCCGTGGAGAGATTGAAGCAAATGGAGTTTCGTGAACTCTACTTCATGAGCACCGGCGCGATGTACCAAAAGCTGAGATGAATCTGACGGTAATTTATATCACGGCCCGCCCGCACTGCGAAGTGCGATGGTTCATCGATTCGCTTTGCCTGCAATTGACCGAGTCGGTTCAAGTCATTATCGTGGACTTCCACGCCGCGAAACGCCCGATGCTGGTTCCGAGCCGTCACAAGACGCTGATGATTCGGCATGTAGCCCCGAAACCGACCGTGTGGCAGGGGCCGAGCCGCGTGACGCGGGAGGATTGGTGGGCAGCCGCGAATGCGCGTAACACCGGCCTCTGTTTGACGACGACGAAATGGGTGGCGTTTCTGGATGACCGTTGCGTTGTTTTACCGGGTTGGGAGAAGGCGATTCAAGAGGCAATGGATGGTAATTACGCGCTCGCCGGGGCCTACGAGAAACGGACGGGGGTGACTGTGGAAGGAGGCATCATCCAACACGCCGGGATTGTCATCGGTGAGGATACGCGGGAGAAGTACTTTCATGAATACTGTAAAAAGACGGAGCCGTTTCCGTGCGATGGCGCCTGGTTGTTTGGTTGCGCGCTGATGCTCGCCACAGATTGGGCGTTCAAGGTTAATGGCTATGATGAGACCTGCGATGGACTGGGAATGGAAGACGTCATTTTCGGGATGCACCTGTCCAATAGTGGATTCCCGATCAAGTACGATCCACGGCTGAAGATCATTGAGGATCGAACGCCGGAAAAGATTGCGAACGTGCCTGGAAAGCATCCGCGCGTCATGCGCCATGAAGACAAAGGGGTGTCGCCCCAAGACAAGAGCCACGCCTTGCTGGCCGTGCTCAAGGACTTGAAACAGGCCAAGCATCCAATCAATCTTTCCGAAATCCGCCAGCAGGTCCTCTCTGGACACCCCTTCCCGCCGCCTTGGGGGCCGGTCAAAGATTGGTACGATGAACAACCGATCAAGGATTTTTAATTCATGAATCTGTCCTGCTTGATTCTTTCCGCCGGAAAACAAGCGCGTTTTCCACGGTCAATGGGACCCAAGCAGCTTCTCATCCTGAATGGTGAATCTTTGTTACAGCGTCAAATGAGACAGCTGAAAGTTTACGGGGTCATTCCCATCGTGATTACCCAGCGTCCGGAAATAAAGGCGGCCAGTGAGATGCCTTTTGAACCCCTTGACCACGTCAACATTCTCGACACTCTGAATTCCACGCGGGCGCTCTGGATGAAACGGAACGTGATTTTGCTGGGAGACGTTTACTACGGCAATAGTGCGATAGCACACATCATCACTGATCGGGCGCCCGTCCGCTTCTGGTTGAATGGCTCTGAGATATTCGCCCTGTCATTCGATCTGGAATCGCAGGCGGACCTTCTTCGCTGTCTGGCTGTTTGCCAGGACACCGGAACTTGTTTTCATTCTGAAGACCGAAAACTCTGGCATCTGTATCGGGCCTGGCACGGAGCGGACATTCATAAACACAGACCTTTCGATGATGACATAACTGTGCAGTTGGATTCCACCACTTTCGACATCGACAGCCTGCAACATTATCTTGACGCCAAAACACGACTTGAACCTAAAGTCAAATAAATCATGAACGCTAAAATCAGGTTTCTAAAAGAAACACCCTTGCGAAATCAACTCCTGGAAACCGTCCATTCGGAATGGTTCCAGAAAGCGCTCCTGTACGCCCAAGGTGAATTGTACGAATCCGAAGATGTTACCACCGAACAAATGAAAGGGGTGCGCCGATTCCTCGCAATTCTGAACGATCTGCCCGAAGATAACATGAGGGCAACGGAGTTTCCCAGCAGCGGCTTGCATCACCGGATTCAAGAGCGGCCGGCATTGGGAAAGGGAAACGAGTGATCTCTTCCATGCGCCATGAATGGAAACGTTACGTTGCCGCTTGCTATCCTGAAGGCTTAAGCATTGCGCAGGGAAAAGAAGTCCAACAGGCATTCTTCGCCGGAGCGTTGGCGTTGGGAAGCAAGATTGAACAAATGCAAAACATAGAGGATGATGACTGGGCTGAGACTGATTACAACAGGATACGCCGGGAAGTGATCCACACGTGTCAACAACATAAAAAAAGAACTGACCATGCAAACTGAAGCCATTACTCCGCTGGAGGAAACACCGCCAAGCGCCCAGACATCGGCCCCGTCAGCCGCCCCGGTCAAAACACCGGAGCCAACAAGCTCTGCGGCTCCAGCCCGAGAGATTGGGCCAGACCCGTTTGACGAACTGGATAAACGTTTTGGACTTCCGATCACCAAAGAAACCGAAGAGGTTTCCACGAAAGAAACCAAGCCGGCAGACAAAGCAAATGCGCCGGTGCCCGATAAACCCGCGCTTCCGGCACCGCCCGTCCGCGCGGAGCCGAAGGAACTGCGGCGGCGACTTGAAGAAGTTACCACGGAGGCCAAGACGGCCAGAGCACAAGTGGCCGATTTGGAGAAAAAACTAGCAGCCGCCGAAGCCAAGAGCAAAGATGCCGCCCTGATGGGTGAGCGTCTGACGGCCAAAGAAAAGGAACACGAAGCCACTCAAGCTGAGTTGCGCGCGCTGAAACAAGAAGCGTCCCCTGAGTTCAAAGAGAAATGGGACCAGCCATTCATGCGCTCTGCCGAACGGGCCAAACGAACCATTGAACAGCTTACAGTGATCGGCGACGAAGGCGAACGCCCGGCGAAATACGACGATTTCATTGAACTCTACCACATGCCCCTGGGTCCGGCTTCGGCGAAAGCCAGGGAGTTGTTCGGCGAGGATGCCCAGATTGTCATCACGAATCTGATTCGCTTGCATGATCTGGAGGATGAACGAACGGAAGCTCTCAAGGAAGAAAAGGCCCGGTGGGCTGAAACAGAAAAGAATCAGCAAGCCCAGGCTGCCCTGCAACGTTCCCAAAGCGCAGAACAACAGGAACAATTCAGATTGATACAAGGCAGGATATTCAAGGCGATTGAAGAGAAACACCCGGAATGGTTCAAGCCAGACCCCGCAGACCCGGAAGGAAATACGCTCTTGGAAGAAGGCCGTAAACTGGTCTCCTTGCAACCCAAAACACAGCAGGAAGCTCTCATTTTGCACGCAAACATTTTTCATCGGGCAGCGGCTTTCTCGCGCATGGAACGGCGCGCAAAGACCTTGGCGGAGAAACTGGCCGCATCGGAAGCCACCCTTGCAGAATTGAAAGGTTCAGGCCCCGGCGGTGCCCGGCGCGGCACAGAGCCAGTAAAGACCGGGAAGAGTTTCCAGGAAGAATTGCATGAAGTCCTTGGTTCCTGATTTGTCACTTCCTCCTTGAACGCGCGCTCTGCTTGCTTCTGGCGACGGGTTTGCTGCCGTACTTGTGCGCCCACTTCCTGGCAACCGAGGGATGAAACTTCCACAAGAAACGGCGTTGGGCTTCAGATTTGAATGGCATAATCAAAGGACCTGTTTCATCGCTTCCCGGAGTATTCTGACCAGGCGCCAGCCGGTCTTCCGCAGCACGCCGTAAATGTAGGCTCGCGCCCGCTCGCTCTCCGGCGACCAGCCTTTCTTGCGCACCTGCCGGCGCAGCTTGCGTTCAAGGGCCTTGGGCATCGGGCAGGGGGGTGCTCTTCATCGCTTTCACCGCGCGCTCGGCAAGCCGTCCGGCTTCGCGGTAGAAGCTCGCGCGTTGCGCTGTCTGCCTGGTAGCTCCCGCCAGCAACATCAGCACTCGGATCTGCTCAGCCGTTGCCTCGCCGATCTGTGCCGTCAATCGCACGCGGGCTGACGGTTCCCGCGCCTCGGCCGTTTGGCCCGTGATCTGCGCCTGCCGGCGAGCCGACTGCCACGCGCGGACCTCGGCCTGTGCCGGACGATACAGGTCATAGAGGTCCGCGATGTGCTGGTTCTGGGCGGTGAAGTGTGCTCCGCGCCGGAATAACACTCCGAAGGCCGGAATGTCGGACGGCTCCCAGTCCCGGCCAGACTTCGGCGCTCCCAGACCGATGAGGCTCAGAGCGTCCGGGCCCGCGCCGCCAGCGACCGCACGAATGAACGCATCGGCGCGCAAGGGGCTCACAGCGGGAAGAACCCGGCTGATGATCGTCGCCAGCCGGGACGTGTAGGGGAGCCGCTGCGCGAACGGCGGCAGCCCTTCCAAGCTTTTGGGAATAATCGGCCGGTCCCAGTAGTCAATGCGGTTCTGCCATTGCTCCTTGGCCGCCTTGAGCAGCACCGGATAATCGACTGGATTGACGGTGGCAAACGTTGCGCTCAACACTTTCATGAGGCCCTCCGGATCCTGCCGATACCAAGCGTCGAACATCGCTTCTGGAACCGCCATGAAGGCCATGCCCCATTCAAACGGCCGGGCCACACCCCAGAGGTTCTTGCCGTCGTCAATCCACGTCTTAAGGTAGCGCTCCCTCCACGGCATGGCCCGATACCATTCTTTGTCCTTATTCTTCCACCAATTCAGCAGCGTTGGGGCGGCAAAGAGCGCGGCACCCAGCAGCACGCTGCGGATGGGGTGGTCCCGAAAGGTTCGCCCAAAGGCGCGCACGCCCTGAATGCTGGGGTTGTAGAAGGGCACAACAGTATTGAGCACGCGCGAGACATCGCCCATGGCCGAGAAATCGATGGTGACACGTTTGGCCGCCAGGGCGAGTGCGACGGCTTGGTCGGGGCTGATGAGCGTGCCGGGTGTCCATCCGATTTGCTGGGCGAGTGCCGATAGCTCGGCCACGCGGGGCGCGGCTTCCGTGATCGAGAGCAACTGCCGCAGATGATCCACGGGATTCTTCACCCAGCGCAGCACCCGGCCGTGAAACAGTTGATTGCTGACCCGGCGAGTGTGGGATAGGTCGATGCCCAGCGGCTGACCGATGTGCGCTCCCAGATCGTAGAATGCCTCCACATACGGCCCCGACTTGCCGCCCAAGCCCTCCCGGACGACTCCCGCCAAGGCGGCCGGGTAGGCGGCGGCGACCTTGGCCGGATTCACAGAACTCTGCACCAACAGCGTCTGCAAGTCGCGGACAGGGTTTGTGACCAAGGCAAACGCGGGCCGCAGGCCGGTCGTGCCCAGGCGAAAGGCGCGGGCCGGCGCACCCAGCATCAGGTCCAGCACCGTGCCGAGGTGCGGCAGTCCTGGGACCGCTTGTTTGAGCGAGTAGGTCTGAAGACCCTCGAGCGTCTCATATAATTCGGGCGCGACTTGAAACCAGCGCCGGGCGCCAGGCCTCCCCACGGCAATGATGGGGGCGCTGCCCTTGGGCAGATCGGCTGGGGTCCAGTATTCGAGCAGTTTATCTGTAGGCACGCCTGACGTGTCCAGCCCGATGTCTTCGAGTTGCGCGCGAACCTGGTCGAGGCTGACCAGGTTCCGCACGCGCCCACGCGGGATGCTCTCAATCACGTGGCCCATGCCTTCCACCTCCGCCAGTTTGACAATGGCATTCGTGACCAGGGCGCGATTGGCCCGGTTCACCAGTCGAGCGGCGGCGATAAAGGTCTGATCAAAGATGTCCTTGACGGGCAGGCCGCTGCCGCGCATGTGAAAGAGGGGATTGCTGCCGGCAGCCGCCGCGGCCCGTTTGGCTTTGGCCGCATCAATCATCCGGGCCAGTGGCGCGTAATCGTAGCTGCCTTGTTTGATGGCCTGCACCACGTCGGCCATGCTGGGATCGGCCTGCACCACGTAATTCAAGACTCCATCCCACCAGTCATAATACGCCTGGGCGGCGACATTGAATTCGGGCGATTCATAGAGGTCGCGGATATGGCGCGCATCGGCCAGGCTGATACCGGGGTTCTTGGGATCGGGCACCACACGGGTCTCGCCCTCTGCATTTCTGATCGTCTTGGTTTTGGTCCATCGCTCGATGGCGCGACGGGCAAAGAGATACAACATGAATTCCTTGCGCCGGCCTTTGACCGGTGCCAGAGCCTCGACCAGGCTGGGCCCGACTGGGTTGCCCCACAGGTCCAGCATGTGGATCGTGGCCATGCGCTCGACGGTGGCACCGGCACTGCCGCGCTTCCACGACGCGAGCAAAAACGGGTTGGCCGAGGGCGGCAGCGACGCGCCCAGCTTGCGCTCAGCGGCTTGCACCATCGCCTCGATGGGGGCGAAGCTTTCGACTTGGGATTGGTAACTGACAAACTTGCCGAGCGCGGCCGCAATCCGGCGGAAGGCGCCCGGCTCCCGCACGAGTTGGGCCTGCGCTCGAGCGGCTGCGCCCATCAACCGATTGATCGTGATCAGGCTCTGGGCGCGGGTCAAGGCGCTAGCAATGGCTGGATGGGCTGGGAGAAAGACCCGCTCGAACCAGCGCGTGGCCTGCGGTGCCTGCACGGCTGCGGCATCCGTGCTCAGCCAGAGGCGCAGGAACTCGGCCCACCCTTCGCCCGCGTAGCCTGCGACGGGTTTTTTGGTGCCGTAGAGCGCTTTGCCCAGGCCAACCCACTCCGCCAGCACGGCGGGGTGCCCGCTCGCTGTGCCGGGGGCGCGCACGCTGCCAAAGACTTGACGGCTCAGATCATGGGCCATTTCGTGCGCCGCCGCCGGAAGGTCGTCGATAGACCGTAGGCGGATCACTTCTGATGGGTCCTTATAGATGCTCCTGACTTTGGCGTAGAAGCGGCCCGAGCGGATGGGCGTATGACCGCCCGCCGCCACGGAGACGGCTTCCAAGGCCGCGTTGATCTCTGGAATAGTGGCCTGGCCTGGAACGGTGCGCGACATTTCCACCGGCAGATCCGCCAGACCACCCTGCTGAACCATCGCGCTCTCGCGCAAATCGGAAGTGCCAAACATGGTTTCAAACCGCTTCGCTTGCTTGTTGATGCGAAGCGATTGTCCAGTCTCTCCACCGCTGTAGGCATCAGCGGCAATATTCCGTAAAACGCTGGCATGATCGTCCATTTCAGATCGCACCGCATCAATTCCCCAGGATGGCACATTCCATTCCCCACCATTTACAGGAACCGAACCAGTCAGCGTTGTTGCCTGTTCTTCTGTAAGTCCGTATTCCTCAATCAAATCCCTGTTTTCTTCGAGAGTAGTGAGCTTATGAATGATTTCCTGAGCGTCTTCCTTGGTGACATTGACCAGCAAAAATGGCACTCCAGTGCTCTCGCGCAGGTTGGTCGGCTCGGTGGCCTCTGCGAGTTTCCCAAGAATGATCTCTTCCATCTCAATGCCGGAAAGCTTTTCTGGCACAGCCCCGAAATGTCTGGCGAGCGCCAACTGAACTGCTTTGGCTCCGGCTTTGCTTGCGGGCGGGCGTATTCCTGTCAGTGCTTGCAAAACGTCACGCCGCAATTCCACATTGGCCGGTCCGTATCCGCTGGTTCGTTGCTCAGAGGGCAACGAAAGGAGCCGTCGCGCCAAATCGGACGGGAATACCGGACCAGCAGCTTTGCTCTCTGCCGATTTCTCTCCGGACACAGGCGGCCTGAACATTTCCTGCTGGCCCGGTTCCGTGAAGAGCGATCCTTGACCGGCGCTTCCCAAATCACCGCCGATGCCAGTCACGGCCTTCGTCCGCATTGTTTCCGCAGCAACTTCTTCCGCAGCGCGTCTGGCCCCGGCTTCCTCTTCTCTTGCCAATCGCGCCTTCTGTTCCTCCACGGATTCAGGCGCGTCCAGCGTCAGCGTCACAGCGACGGGCTTCGTGATTTCCACAATGCGGCTGACGGTTCCTGTTTGCCGGAATGCCTGCACGCCTTTGAATGCGCCTTCCGCTGATTTTTCACTTGTGCCGCCAACAGACTCCAGCCATTCACGGAAGCCTTTAGCTTTCGTGTCGTTGCGGAAAAACGAGCTTTCTGACATGAGCGCAACGACTTTGCCGCCCGGTTTCAACTGAGCGTAAGCGTGCCGCACATGGTCAATGTCCTGTCCTTTCTCAAAAGGCGGATTCATCACGATGCGATCGTACTGGCCGGTGTGTTGCAGGAAATCGTCGCCCGCCACGGGATAGCCCTTTGCTTCGAGAATTTCCCGCGCAGTATTCAGGCGTTCCACCGTCGTAATCTTCGCGCTGGGTTCCGCTTCATGTGCCGCATCGGCCAGACTGCCTATGCCCGCGCTGGGTTCCAACACCGTCTGATTGGGTTTAATGTTCGCCCTGCGCACTATTTCATCAGCCAACGGCTTGGGCGTCGGGAAGAATCCAGGCGCGTCGCTAAACCGCATCTTTTCTTCCAGGGCGCTGATCGTTTGTTTGCGCTCCCGCTCTTCTCTGATGTTTCTTTCCTGTTCTGTCTCAGATTTGGCTTCCAGAAGTTCTTGCAACGCCTTTGCCTTCGGTGACGTGTTGGAGTATTCACGCGCTGGGATGACATCGTAATAACCACCATGTTGAAGCCCTTTATACACCAGCGAATGAACGTCCGCCTTAGATCGGACATCGGAAAGAATTGCAGGCACCGTTCCATTTTCATAGGCATCCGCCAAAACACGCAAAGCCTGCTGATCGCGTTCGAGATTGTCAGCGTCGTGAAGGCGGGAGCGATATTGCGCATTGCGCTTGGGGGTTGGGTTTTGGGTTTGCGGTCTGCGCTTATCCGCAATGGGAACGTCCATCCCGTCGGCAAGAGCGCGAAGTCGGGCTGCCAGCTTCAGGTTTTCCTCTAAGGGCGTTACTGCGCCGCGACGGACTCCAACCAAGGGCGGTGGCGCGGGAACGGCGCGCTCGACTTCATCTCGCATCAGTTGTTCTCTGGACTTTTCTGCCACCGGCTCTTCCGCTCTCGCCCCTCGCCGGACGCCCACGGTGGGCGGTTTCGCCAACGTGGCAGGGGCGTGTGCGCGCTCACGCTGCACGGCGGCGGCGTTTGCATCCACAAATCTTTGCTCGTAAGGGTTTCCATGTTCAGCAATCCAATCCCGCACGGTTTGCAGGGACTCAGGCGAGAGAGACCGGAGGCGAGCCATCTGCGCCTCTCCCCCTGCCCGCGTCTGGCCTGATGTCGTGCGCTCTCTCAGCAACCATTGGATTACTGAGTTAGCTGACTGATCTGGAGTGTAACGTCCGGGTACCGTAACGATGGCGGCAATGGGCGGCTTCGCCACCGGCTCGACAGCGGGCGAGGGGGTTTCTGGACTGGTAGCGGGAGGCGGTATCGCACCGCGTTGAGCTTCCCGCACTTTCAGAGAGTTTCTAAAATCCTGTGATTCCTTTCGTGTCCTGAATTTGCCAACGATCACGTTGGAACCATCAGCTTGCTTGACTGTGACAACGAAAACGTCCCTCGCATAATCAATCCCATGCGGTTCGCTCCATTGATCGGGCAGCGGTTGAACTTCGCCGGCCTCAGTCCACCAATCCCGCTCGACAGGCTTGGCGGGCTGGGCGACGGCCCGTTTCGGCGGCATTCCTCCATGCCGATTCCTGATCGCTTCAAACTCAGCAAAGAGCTTTTGATACTCTGGATTTGCATAATCCCTTCCGAAACTCGCCATCTCTTGTTCTAACTGCTGATACCTGGCAATGTCCTGTTCGAGAGTCGGCGCCACGGAAACGCCCGGCTGAGTCTTGATTGTTTCACCTGCCTTTCCAGCCTCAGCCGGGCGTCCAACTCCAGTCCACGATGCTAATAAATCCTGTTCCGCCTGACGCCGCGCATCTTCTTCTCGCCGCTGGGCCGCCAGCCGGTCTTCCTCAGCGTTCCGTAAACGTAAGCGTTCTGCCTCTCTTTGCTCCAATTCTTGTGGCGTCGGGCCTGGCGCTGTAACTTCTGTTCGAGTTCTTTCGGCATCGGAAACTCCTTTCTCTGCTAACGGTGATGAGACAGCCGGGAATACCGTCGTTCCCGTCTCTTGGTTCACTACAAATGGCTGTTCAGGCTGCGGCCCCGGTGGCGGTTGCACCGCGCCGCGCCGGACGCCGACCTTAGCTGGTTCAGGCAAGAGTTCTTTGGCTGTCCAAGCCAACCCATGCTTGGTCACGCCAGGAATCGCAAAAGCAACGCCCATTGTGCCCAAATACTCAAGAGTTGGCACTTGGTATTGCTCTCGCGGCACCAGCACAGGCCGTAAAACATCTGCCAGCAATTCCTCTCCAATCTCCGCCAACCAGCCGTGGTATTGCCCCTTGGCTGCTGCCTTTTCCATGAAGTCCCGGAACGTCTTGTTTTGGTTCTTTGCCAGCCACGCCGTCGCCATGTTCTGAAAAGCGGCTACTTTATTGGCGTAGGGCACCTTGCTGAGAAGCTTCTTGCCCACCTGCCCGATAGCTAATCCGGCCAATTCCGTGCCCGTTTCGATGGCCTGATTGACGTAACTCTCTGGAATGGCGCTCGCCAACGGTTCTCCGCGATCAATCGTTTGCCCGAAGAGTTTTCCATTGGTATCCGTGGCGAACACAACCTTGGGCATGTTGCGCTGGTAAATCTCAGCCAACATTGCGGGTGCTCTGGCAATAGGCGCTTGAATAGCTGTCTGAGCCACCCCACCAGCAACCCGCGCAGCCGATCTGGCCAGAAAAGATTTCTCAGCCGCGTTCAAAATGAACTTCTCCGCAAGGTTCAAAGCGCCGCGTTTGCCCACTTCATAGGACGCTTTCCCAACCCCAGCCGTAAGCAGAAGCTCGCCAGCAAAGCCCGGAATGCCCCAGACGATCTCCGCTATCTTCGCCGGCCATGTCTTGTCGCGCTTCGATTGCTGATAGAAATCAGCCAGCATTTCTTCATCGCCAGGTTCTTGCGAAGGCGTCTGATACCGTTTTGCCACCAGCCAAAGCTTCCCGGCGTCATAAGCCTTTGATGCGGTTCCTACAAACGGGACAAGTTCAACTGGTTTGGCTGTTTCCAGCCATTCACCCAGCCCAATCTTGCCCGTTTCCCACGGAGGTCCCAATTTGCCCACAGACAGATTTAACGCTGGAGCGGCGCCTGCTGCCGCTTCAAGCTTCTGGCGTCCCCTCAGCGGGAGCGGTTCGGCTTCATCCCAGGTTGGAATGGGTTCGGCTTCATCCCAGGTTGGAATGG